>ENA-OQEL01000007-OQEL01000007.1-human-gut-metagenome-genome-assembly--contig:-NODE-7-length-79515-cov-9.118809_pt1 | contig 79515 bp, 61 predicted proteins | sample MGYA00242796_ERZ504637 | MGnify/ENA primary metagenome ERZ504637 (study PRJEB26092, sample SAMD00036306) | human gut metagenome | host: Homo sapiens | study: EMG produced TPA metagenomics assembly of the... | reverse complement strand
CGTCTCCACCCGAGCATTGAATGAGGCTCCAACGCAAGTTGGGGCCTTTTTTCATATAGGCACACAAGGTCAAAGGCGGCACCATGATCCTTCTGGTCGACAAGATCGTAAAAAAAGCTTCGGCGCGCGCGTCCTCTTTAGCGGCGCGTCCTTTCAGATCAACCCCGGCGAGCGCTTCGCGCTCGTGGGCCCCAACGGAGCCGGCAAAACCACCATGCTCAAAATCATCATGGGCATCGACAGCCCCGACGCTGGCCAGGTCCAGTACGCCAAGGACTGCCAGGTAGGCTACCTAGAGCAGGAAACCAACCTGGAGCAAAAGGACACCACCATCCTCGCCGAGGTCATGGCCGCTGCCAAGGAAATCCGCCGCATGGGCGAGCGCGCCAACGAGCTGCAGGCCCAGATCACCGAGCTCTCCGAACAGGGGAAGGACGTCGACGCACTCCTTAACGAGTATGGCCAGGTCCAGGACCGCTTTGAGCATCTGGGCGGCTACGAGCTCGAGAGCAACGCCCGTAAAATCCTGTCCGGCTTTGGGCTTTAAGGTCACCGACTTTGAGCGCCCGTGCTCCGAGTTCTCGGGCGGCTGGCAGATGCGCATCGCGCTGGCCAAGCTCTTCCTGCGCCACCCCGACCTGCTGCTCCTGGACGAGCCCACCAACCACCTGGACCTCGAGAGCGTCCAGTGGCTGCGCGGCTTTATCGCGAGCTACGATGGCGCCGTCCTCATCGTCAGCCACGACCGCGCCTTCATGGACGCCTGCGTCGACCACGTCGCCGCCCTCGAGAACCGCCGCGTGACCACCTACACCGGCAACTACAGCAGCTACCTTAAACAGCGCGAGGACAACCTAGAGCAGATGCGCGCCAAGCGTGCCGCTCAGGAGCGCGACATCGCCCACATGCAGGTCTTCGTCGACAAGTTCCGCTACAAGCCCACCAAGGCTGCCCAGGCCCAGGAGCGCATCCGCAAGATCGAGCAAATCAAAAAGGAGCTTGTCATCCTGCCCGAGGGTCACAAGCACATCGACTTTAAGTTCCCCGACCCACCGCGCTCCGGCGACATGGTCGTGGGCCTGGAGGGTGTCTCCAAGTCCTACGGCGACAAGCACATCTACAGCGACATCGACCTCAAGCTCTACCGCGGCGAGCACGTGGCGCTCGTCGGCCCCAACGGCGCCGGCAAGTCCACCCTCATGAAGATTCTCGCCGGCCTTGAGCCGCCCACCACCGGCACCCGGGACCTGGGCACCAACGTGGGCGTGGCCTACTACGCCCAGCACGCACTCGAGGGTATGACCGAGTCCAATACCGTCCTGCAAGAGATCGACACCGTCACGCCCAAGTGGACCGTGCCGCAGCAGCGCAGCCTGCTGGGCGCCTTCCTGTTTAGCGACAACGATTCCATCGAAAAGCAGGTCCGCGTCCTCTCCGGCGGCGAAAAGGCGCGCCTGGCGCTCGCCAAAATGCTCGTGGCCCCCGAGGCGCTCCTGTGCCTGGACGAGCCCACCAACCACCTGGACATCGACTCGGTGGATATGCTCGAGAACGCCCTGCAAAACTTCCCCGGCACCATCGTGCTGATCAGCCACGACGAGCACCTGGTACGCGCCGTGGCCAACCGCATCATCGACATCCGCGACGGTAAGGTCACGGTCTATGACGGCGACTACGACTACTACCTCTACAAGCGCGAGGACCTCGCAGCCCGCGCCGCCGCCGAGGTGGCAGGGGAGAGTGCACCGGCCGCGACCAAGTCCGCTAAGGTCACCGCGGCCCAGCCCGATGCGCCCGCCGCCGCTTCCAAACCTGCCGAGGGCAAAAAGACCAAGGAGCAAAAGCGCGCCGAGGCCCAGGCCCGCGCCGCACTCAACAAAAAGCTCAAGGGCGTGCGCAACCAGCTCAAGAAGATCGAGACGGAGCTGGACAAAAAGCGCGCCCGCTATGACGAGCTTATGGAATTGATGGCAAGCGAAGAACTTTATGCCGATCAAGACAAGTTCAACGCCGCGCTGGGGGAATATAACGGCCTTAAGCAAGAGCTACCCAAGCTCGAGGACGAATGGCTGGAACTTTCCACCCAGATCGAAGAGGAGACCGCGCGTGAACTCTCGTAAGGCCGCTGCCGTGGCGATGAGCATCATCGCTATCGCTTGTCGCATCTGCGGCATCTTTATGAGCGCGATGACCGTGCTGCTGTGCTTTAGCGGCCTGACCGCCAAGCTGCAGATCGTGGGCTTTGTCGTTGAGCTTTCGCGCGCGCTGCCGAGCGCCATCGCCGGCTACGGCGTCATCACCTCGCCCTTTGGCGGCGTGTTCCGCTTGGATTACGCCATCGTGGCCGTCATCCTGTTTGTGGCTGACTACCTGCTCACGCGCGCCTCGCGCCGCGTCCGCTAGGGGAGCGCCATGTCCAGCAGCTACATCATGAACCTGCTCGCGAGCGCCGTCGCCGTCATTGTGGGCATCGTCATCCACGAGAGTGCGCACGCCGCCGCGGCCTGGGCACTCGGCGATAAGACGGCCCGATCGCGCGGTCGTGTCTCGCTCAACCCGCTCAACCACATCGACCCGTTTGGCACCATTCTCCTGCCGCTGCTCATGCTCGCCGCCGGAGGCCCGGTGTTCGCCTTCGCCAAGCCCGTGCCCGTCTACCTCAACAACCTCAAGCACCCAAAGCGCGACGAGGTCCTGGTGAGCGTGGCCGGCCCCGCATCGAACATTGCACTCGCATGCCTCGCGGCCGCCCTCATGCACGCAACGTACGGCAACCTCTACACCAGCATGTCCTTTGCCGTGGCGTCCCAAATCATGAACTTCGGCGCCACGTTTATCGTGGTCAATCTGTCGCTCGCGTTCTTTAACCTCATCCCGATTCCGCCGCTCGATGGCTCGTCGATCATTGTGCCGTTCCTTAAAGGCAAGGCTCTCAACAACTATTATCGTCTGCAGCAATACGCTATGCCCATCCTCATCCTAGTGCTGTACCTGCTGCCCATGTGGACCGGCATCGACGTGATCGGCCGCTATTTCGACGTTACCGTGTATCCGCTTGCTGAGCAGCTGCTCAACTTCGCAATCGCCAGCATCTAAGGTAAACTTACAGGTCGACCGTGCAAAACGGTCGCAACATGCACCCAAACCGCGCCGCGAAGGCGCCGTCAAAGGAGGTCGAAGATGTCGTATCGCGTGTCGACGCAGGTCTACAGCGGACCGTTCGACCTGCTGCTGCAGCTGGTAACCCGCCAAAAAGTAGATATCGGCGCCATCTCCATCAGCGAGGTGGCCGAGCAGTACCTTGCCGAGGCCGAGCGCATCGAGGCGCTGGACCTGGACGTGGCGAGCGACTTTTTGCTGGTCGCGGCAACCCTTTTGGACATCAAGGCCGCCTCTCTGGTGCCGCAGGAGGCCCCGCGCAAAGTCGATGACGATGACGAGTTCGACGAAGACCTCGAGGAGCTCAGCGCGCTCGACGGCGACGCCCTGCGCGAGGTCCTGATCCAGCGCCTGATTGCCTACAAGCAGTTTAAAGGTGCGGCTGCGGCCCTCGGTGCCCGCATGCAGGCCGAAAGCCGCATGCACCCGCGTGTGGCCGGCCCCGATCCCGAGTTCCTGGGGCTCATGCCCGACTATCTGGCCGGCATTACCCTGCGCGGCCTCGCCGTCATCTGCGCCGACCTGGACGGCAAGCGACAGACCTTCCTGCTGGAGGCCGAGCACGTAGCTCCGCATCGCGTGCCGCTCGACCTGACCGTGGCCTCAGTCGACCGCTTTACCATGGCGCACCAAACCTGCACTTTCCGCGAGCTGCTGGACGGCGATGCCACCACCGAGCAGCTCGTCGTCACCTTCCTTGCCATGCTTGAGCTCGCCAAGCGCGGCTCGCTCACGCTGAGCCAGGACGAGATCTTTGGAACCATTCAAATCAACCGCGTCGAGGGCGCCGAGGCCTATGTGCCCGGCGAGGGCCCCGAGCTCACCGAATAGGAGCCGCAACCATGTCAACCCTTTCCACGCTAGAGGCAAACAGCCTCAAAGGTGCCCTCGAGGCGCTGCTGCTGGTGTCGAGCGACCCGGTGAGTGCGCCCGCGCTGGCTGGTGCGCTGGATATCGCCCCCGGCGAGTGCGCATCGCTGCTCGCCGAGCTCAAGGTTGAGTACGAGGAGGCCAACCGCGGCTTTCAGCTGCGCGAGGTCGCCGGCGGTTGGCGCCTGTTTACGCATCCCGCCTACCACGACGTGGTCGAGGCCTATGTGTTGAGCTGGGACACGCAAAAGCTGTCGCAGGCGGCGCTCGAAACCCTGGCCGTGATCGCATACCACCAGCCCGTAACGCGCGAGGTGGTCAAGGGCATCCGCGGCGTCAACTCAGACGGCGTCATCGCGTCGCTCGTGGACAAGGGTCTGGTGCGCGAGCTCGGCCGTGACCCCGAGCGCGGTCAGGCCATCATTTACGGCACGACCAACGCCTTCTTGGAAAAGTTCGGCCTGCGCTCCACCCGCGACCTACCCGATCTGGAGCAGTTTGCCCCCGACGAGCAGTCGCGCCAGTTTATCCGCGAGCGCCTGAGCGGCCGCAGTATTCAGTCCACGCTCGAGGAGCAAGCCGAGGACCTGGACGAAGAGCGCGAGCTGCTCGATACCGATATTGATGATGTCGAGGCGGTCGGTGGCGAGGAATTCCTGGCCACCGACGACACTGCGGAGGACACGCATGATGAGGACTAACGAAGTAGGGGAGACGTGCACCGCAAGTGCCACGGGCGCCACGACGCCCGCAGGCGACGCCCAGCCCGTCTACCCTCACACCATGCGCCTGCAGCGCTTTTTGGCGCGCGCGGGCGTGGCGAGCCGCCGCGGCTCGGAGGACCTGATGACCGCCGGCCGCGTGACCGTCAACGGCCAGGTCGCGACCGAGCTGGGCACCAAGGTCGATGTCGACCGCGACCACATCGAGGTCGACGGCATGCCCGTCAAGCTCAACCAGGGCGCCGTGTACCTGATGCTTTACAAGCCGACCGGCTACCTCACCACCATGAGCGACCCGCAGGAGCGCCCTTGCGTGGCCGACCTGGTCCCCCGCGACCGCTTTCCGGGACTGTTCCCGGTGGGCCGCCTGGACCGCGACACCACGGGCCTTTTGCTCTTTACCACCGACGGCGACCTGTCACAGGACCTGCTGCACCCGAGTAAGCACGTCTACAAGACCTATCAGGCGCTCGTGGACGGCCACTTGACCGATCGCGACTTGGAACCGCTCCGCCGTGGCATCGAGCTCGACGACGGCCTATGCCAGCCGGCGATCTGCCGAATCATTAACGCGCGCGAGGCCGAGGCCGTAGCTCCCCAGGGCGTCAAGCCCGGCACCACCGCCGTGGAGGTCATCATCCGCGAGGGCCGCAAGAACCAGGTCAAGCGCATGCTGAGCAAGATTCACCATCCGGTAATCCGTCTGCATCGCTGCAACTTTGCCGGCCTGGAGCTCGAGGGCGTGGCCAAGGGCTCGTGGCGCGAGCTCACCGACCGCGAGGTACAGGTCCTCAAAAGCGGCGGCATCCCGCCCAAGCAGGCGAGCGCCAAGTGCAACGGCGGCAAGCCCCAAGACACGCCCGCCAGCCGCACGCGTCACCACGGCAGCCACGGCTCCGCACCCAAGCGCAACACCTACCGCGAGCGCTACACGGGCTAGGCAACCCGCCGCGCCCTAACGCCCGCGAACCATACCAGCACGTCAATCATCGAAAGGAAGCATTGCATGATCGTCGCCATCGACGGCCCCGCCGGTTCCGGCAAGTCCACCATCGCCAAGGAGATCGCCCGCCAGCTGGGCTTTAACAAGCTCGACACGGGCGCCATGTATCGCGCCGTCACCTTCGCCGCGCTCGACCGTGGCATCGATTTGGACGACGAGGCGGCAATCGACGCCCTCGCCGAGCAAATCGAGATCCGCTTTACCAACGGCACCGGCGAGGACACGCGCCTGACCATTGACGGCCAGGACGCTTCGGCCGCCATCCGCACCCCGCAGGTCGACGCCAACGTGTCCAAGGTCTCGGCCTATCCGGGCGTGCGCGCCGCCATGCTCATCCACCAGCGCCGCGCCGCCGAGGACCGCGATATCGTCGCCGAGGGTCGCGACATCGGTACCGTCGTGTTCCCTAACGCGCAGGTCAAGGTCTTCCTGACCGCCGACCCGCGTGAGCGCGCCCGCCGCCGCGTGCTGCAGCGTCACCAAAACGACGCCCAGCCGCTCACGTCCAAGCAGCTCGAAGCCGAGGTCGACGAGACCCTCGACGCCCTTAAGCAGCGCGACAAGCTCGACAGCAGCCGCGAGGTCGCCCCGCTCGTGCCCGCCGAGGACGCCGTGCACGTCGACTCCACCGCCCACACCATCGACGAGGTCGTCCGCATTATCGAGGACCTCATCAACCAAAGGAGGTAGCCCATGCGCCTGTTCAATCAGACGCCCGAGGATTATTACAACGCTCCTTATGCAGAGTTCCCGGCGCTCATCCGCGGCACCGTAGTCGTAGTCATGGCCATCCTTTGGGCTTTCTCCAAGCTCATGTGGCGCTGGAAGGTCGAGGACGCCGATCTGCTGTTTGAGCGCCAGGAAGACCGCGGCAGCGTGGTCATCTGCAACCACACCTCAATGGCCGAGCTCTTGGCCGTAGAGACGGCGCTGTTCTTTGGCGGCCGCCGCATTCGCCCCATTTTTAAGTCCGAGTTCGCCAAGAGCAAGATCGTACGCTGGGCCTTTAGCCGCGTGGGCGGCATCCCCGTGGAGCGTGGTACTGCCGATATGAAGTGTCTGCGCGCCGCCCAGCATGCGCTGCAGCGCGGCGAGGACGTTCTGATCTTCCCCGAGGGCACGCGCATCCGCTCGCGCGAGATCAAGCCCGAGGTCCACGGCGGCTTTGCGCTCATCGCCCAGATGAGCAAGGCGCCCGTCAACCCGCTCGCCATCTGCGGCTGGTCCGACATCACGCCCGCAGGCAAAAAGCTCATGCGTCCCAAGAAGTGCTGGATCCGCGCCGGCAAGGCCGTCTCGCTTTCCGACGCACCGGCTGGGCTTAAGCGCACGGAGCGCCTGGAATGGTTTGAGTCCGAGGCCATGAACCGCGTCTACGCTATGCGAGACGAGCTGTGCGCCGAGCATCCGGGCAGGTTCTAGCCATGAGCGAGAACGTTACGAACACTGCCGCGACCGCGTCCGACCAGGCAACAGCGACTACCATCGAGATCGCAGCACACGCCGGCACTTGCTACGGCGTACAGCGTGCGCTCGATATGGCGCTGGCCGCCGCGCCGCAGGCAGGGGAGTGCACTCAGGTTCATACCTTGGGTCCGCTCATCCATAACCCCATCGTGGTACGCGAGCTTGCTGAGGCAGGAGTTGGCTTGGCCGAGAACCTGGACGACGCCGCATCGGGCACCGTAATCATTCGCGCGCACGGAGTGGTGCCGCAGGTGATCGATGCTGCCCGCAAGCGTGGCCTCAACGTGGTCGACGCCACCTGCCCCTACGTGAAGAAAGTCCATATGGCAGCCGAGCGCCTGGTGCGCGAGGGCTACCGCGTGGTGGTCGTAGGCGAGCCGGGTCACCCCGAGGTCGAGGGCATTCTTGGCCACGCCGGCAAAGATGCACAGGTCGTGAGCTGTGCCGCCGACGCCAATGCCTTGTCGCTCAAGGGCAAGGTAGGCCTCGTCGTGCAGACCACCCAGACCGCGCAGAACCTCGCCGAGGTCGTGGCAGCTATCACCCCGCGCGTGCAGGAGCTGCGTGTGATCAACACCATTTGCGCTGCCACAAGTGAACGTCAACAGGCAGCAGCCACACTTGCCAACCGCTGCGACTGCATGGTCGTCGTGGGCGGCAAGAACTCGGGCAACACCCGCCGCCTGGCGCAGATTTGCGCAGACGCCTGCGAGCGCACGCATCACATCGAGGAAGCTTCAGAGCTTGAGACCGCTTGGTTTACCGACGCTCACCACATCGGCATCACCGCCGGAGCCTCCACCCCGCAAGAACACATCGAGCGCGCCGTCGAGCGCATCAAGGAGCTTTGCCGCTAATCATGGACCAGACCGTACCCGCATACGCCGCCGAGGTGGCCGATTACGGGCGCAGCCGCGACCCCGAGCCGGGTGAGGGCGCGCTCGTAAAGAACGTGCGTCCCGAATCGCCCGCGTGGGATGTGGGTATCGAGCCGGGCATGCGCGTGCTCACGGTCAACGGTGAGGCGCTCACCGACATGATCGTGTGGCTCTGGGAGGCCGACGACGACACCGTCGACCTCGAGGTTTTCGACCCGCGCGACAACAGCGTCACCCCCGTCGAGCTCGACCGCTTCCCGGGAGAGGACTGGGGCCTTGAATTCGATGGCCCCATCTTCGATGGTATGCGCACCTGTGTGAACGCCTGCGTGTTCTGCTTTATGACCATGCTGCCCAAGGGCGGCCGCTCCACGCTCTACATCCGCGACGACGACTATCGTCTGAGCTTTTTGCAGGGCAACTTTGTCACGCTCACGAACCTCACCGACGAGGACGTGCAAAACGTCATCCAACGCAACATGAGCCCCATGAACGTGTCGGTCCACGCCGTGAGCCCCGATGTCCGCCGACGCATGATGGGCCGCAACGCCCAGCGCGGCATGGATGTGCTCGAGGCCATCATGGCCGCCGGCATCGAGATTCACGCGCAGATCGTGTTGTGCCCCGGCATGAATGACGGCGAGGAGCTGGAAAAGACCCTGCGCTTTTGCGAGGAGCACGAGCAAATCACCAGCCTGGGCATTGTGCCTCTGGGCTTTACTAAGCACCAGAATCGCTTTAGCTGGTCCTACAGCGACAAGCCCGAGCTGGCGCGCGAGACTATTGCCATGATCCGACCGTTCCAGGACCGCGCCTATGAGCGCTTTGGCCGCCACACCTTCCAGATGAGCGACGAGTTCTATCTGGACGCCGGCATCGATCCTCCCGAGGCAGACTTTTACGACGGTTACCCGCAATACTACGACGGCATTGGCATGATCCGCTCGTATCTGGACGAGACCGACGATGTGCTTGCCGCCGACGCCGAGCGCCTGCGTCGCGTCCGCGAGGCCATCGCCGCCCGAGGCCAGCACCTGCTGTGCCTCTCGGGCGCCAGCGCACGCGATACGGTAGCCCGCTTTGTGGAATCGCCCAAGGGACTCGCCGGCACCGTCACGGCCATCAAGAACCGCTACTTTGGCGGCAACGTGGACGTGACCGGCCTCATCGTCGCCTGCGACATTCTGGAACAGCTGCCGCAGGACCTCTCGGGGGTTATGCTCTTTGTGCCTAAGCTCATGTTCAACGCTGACGGCATGACGCTTGACGAGTATCATCGTGACGATTTACTCGCAAGCCTTACCAGTCGCGGCGCCGAGGTTCATGTGGTGTCGACCATGCCGCATGAGCTGCTCGATACCCTGGAGCACATCCTTGGCATTGTGCCTGCCGACTCTACTAATTCCGCTGACCCTACCCATTAAAGGAGAGCAGATGAAACCTATCGTCGCCGTCGTCGGACGCCCCAACGTGGGCAAGTCCACGCTCGTCAACCGCCTGGCCCAGACCTCGGACGCCATCGTCCACGAGTCCCGCGGCGTCACGCGCGACCGCTCGTACCACACGGCCGATTGGAACGGCCGCGAGTTCACCATCGTCGACACGGGCGGCATCGAACCGCTCAAGAGCGATGACGTCTTCGCCACGTCCATTCGCGACCAGGCCCTCGCCGCCGCCGAGGAAGCCGCCGTCATCCTGTTTGTGGTCGACGGCCGCACCGGCGTCACCGAGGAGGACGAGTCGGTCGCTCGCATGCTCAAGCGCTGCGACAAGCCGGTCTTTCTGCTGGTGAACAAGCTCGACAACCCCGATCGCGAGAACGACAGCATCTGGGAGTTCTATTCGCTCGGCATCGGTGAGCCCACGCCGCTCTCGGCCCTGCATGGTCATGGCACGGGCGACCTGCTCGACGATATCGTGGCCCTGCTTCCGGAGGAAGAGGACGAGGTCGCCGATGAGTTCCCCGACGCGCTGAACGTCGCCATCATCGGCCGCCCCAACGCCGGTAAGTCCTCGCTGTTCAACCGCATCCTGGGCGCCGACCGCTCCATCGTGTCCAACATTGCCGGCACCACGCGCGATGCCATCGACACGGTCGTCGAGCGCAACGGCAAGCACTACCGCATGGTCGACACCGCGGGCATTCGCAAGAAGAGCACCGTGTACGAGAACATCGAGTACTACTCCATGGTTCGCGGCCTGCGCGCCATCGACCGCGCCGACGTAGCGCTGCTCGTCGTCGACGCCTCCGTGGGCGTTACCGAGCAGGACCAGAAGGTCATGGGTCTTGCCATTGAGCGCGGCTGCGCCATCGTGGTGCTGCTCAACAAGTGGGATCTGCTCGACGACGACCGTAAGCGCGAGGCCTGCATGGAGACCATCGACCGCCGTCTGGGCGTCATGGCTCCCTGGGCCCAGTACCTGCGCATCTCTGCCCTGACCGGCCGCAGCGTCGAGAAGATCTGGGCGATGGTCGACGCCGCCGAGAAGACGCGCTCGCAAAAGATCAGCACCTCGCGCCTCAACACGTTCCTCACCGACCTGCGCGAGTTCGGCCACACCGTGGTGGACGGCAAGCGCCGCCTGCGCATGCACTACGTGACCCAGACGGGCGTCAACCCGCCGACGTTCACGTTCTTCGTCAACCACAGCGACTTGGTCAACGACACCTACCAGCGCTACGTCGAGAACCGCATGCGTTCGACCTTCGATTTTGCCGGCACGCCCATTCGACTCTTCTTTAGGAAGAAGGAGCAAAAGGATGCATAATCCGATTCTGCTGACCGCCATCTGCGCCGTGGTCTCGTTCTTTATCGGGGCGATTCCGTTTGGCCTTATCCTGGGCCGCGTGTTCAACCACACCGACATTCGCAAGGCAGGCTCCGGCAACATCGGCACCACCAACGCGCTGCGCGTGGCCGGCCCCAAGGTCGCAGCGCTCACGCTGCTGCTCGACTGCCTTAAGGGTGCCATCTGCGTCCTTATCGCGCGTCCGTTCATCGCGAGCGTGGGCTATGGCTTCCCCGTGAGCATCATGGCTCCCGGTGCCGCCGGCGACTGGATGCTCGGCGTCATCTGCCTGGCAGCCGTATGGGGCCATATCTTCTCGCCCTATCTCAACTTCCACGGCGGCAAGGGTATCGCAGTTGGTCTGGGTGTCATCCTCGCCTGGTACTGGCCTATTGGCCTGTCGCTGCTGGGCATGTTTATCGTGGCCGTCGCCATCACCAAGTATGTGTCGGTGGGATCGCTTGCCGCTGCCATCGGCCTTCCCATCGCTGCTTGCGCGGTCTTTCCGTACAGCAGCCTGGGACTTAAGTTTTGCATGGCGATGATCGGCATCACCGTGGTGTGGGCCCATCGCGCGAACATCAAAAAGCTCATGACGGGTAAGGAGTCCAAGCTCTCGTTTACCAAGCGCGTCACCGAGCCCGACGATAAGTAGGAGAGAGTCATGAATGTTGCGCTGATTGGCTCCGGCTCCTGGGGAACCGCCGTCGCCGGCCTTGCCGCCGCGCGAGCCGAGCGCGTGACCATGTGGGCCCACAGCGAGCAGACGGCCGCCGGCATTAACGCCGAGCACCGTAATCCTCGCTACCTAGTGGACTATGAACTGCCGGCCAACGTTGTTGCCACGACGGATCTGACCCAGGCGCTCGACGGCGCCGAGGCCATCATCTTTGCCGTACCTTCGACGCACCTTCGCAGCGTGTGCCACCAGGCCGCGCCCCTTATCGCCGCCGATACCCCGGTGCTCTGCCTCACCAAGGGCATTGAGCCCGAGTCCGGCCTGCTCATGAGCGAGGTCATCGCCAGTGAGATCGGCAACGAGGCGCGCGTGGCGGCGCTCTCGGGCCCCAACCATGCCGAGGAGATCTGCCGCGGCGGGCTTTCTGCCGCCGTCATCGCCAGCGAAGATCCGCAGATAGGGGAGATCTTTAAGGACCTACTCCTGTCCACGGCCTTTCGCATCTATCTGTCGCAAGACATGACCGGTGTCGAGGTCTGCGGCGCCATGAAGAACGTTATCGCCATCGTGTGCGGCATTTCCGCCGGCTCGGGCGCGGGCGACAACACGCTTGCCCTCATCATGACGCGCGGCCTGGCCGAGATTAGCCGTCTGGTGCATGCCCGCGGCGGTCAAGCTATGACCTGTATGGGACTTGCCGGCATGGGTGACCTCATTGCCACCTGCACCTCCGAGCATTCGCGCAACCGCACCTTTGGCTACGAGTTTGCCCACGGCGTTTCGCTCGACGAGTACCAGACGCGCACGCATATGGTGGTGGAGGGCGCCGTCGCCGCCCGCAGCGTGAGCGAGCTCGCCCGTTCACTGGGCGTAGACATTCCACTCACCTTTGCCGTGGAGCAAACGCTCTACAACGGTGTTACTTTGGATAGGGCGCTCGAGATTCTTACCGATCGCGTCCCTTCTCAAGAGTTCTACGGACTCACCGACTAGCGCAGAAAGGCTTCTACCATGGGTTCCATCAAAATCGCTCCGTCTGTCCTTTCGGCCGACATGGCCAACCTCAAGGGCGAACTCGACAAGATCGCCGGCGCCGACTACGTGCACTTCGACGTTATGGACGGTCACTTTACCGGCAACCTCACCTTTGGCGTTGACATCCTTAAGGCCGTCAAGCGCTCCACCGATGTACCGGTCGACGCGCACCTCATGGTGTCGAACCCCGACGAGACGGTCGATTGGTACGCCGACGCCGGTGCCGACATGATCACCGTGCACTACGAGGCTTCCACGCACCTGCACCGCACGCTCACCCATCTGCAGCAGCGCGGCGTCAAGGCCGGTGTGGTGCTCAACCCCGCCACCCCCGTGTGCGTGCTCGAGAGCATCATCGACGTCGTCGATATGGTGCTGCTGATGAGCGTGAACCCGGGCTTTGGCGGCCAGAGCTTTATCCCGGGCACCATCGCTAAGCTCCACGAGCTCAAAGCCATGTGCGAGCGCCACGGCGTGTCGCCCATGATCGAGGTCGACGGCGGCATCTCTTCCAAGAACATCGCCGAGGTCGTCAAGGCCGGCGCCAACGTGCTCGTAGCCGGCTCTGCCGTATTTAAGTCCGAAGATCCCGCCGCCGAGGTTGCGCTGCTGCAAAAGCTGGGCAACGAGGCCGCACAGGAGGCATAAACCCTTATGACCGCAGGTCAAAACCGCATACCCGTGAATCTTGACTATGCCGCCTCGACGCCCATGCGCGCCGAGGCGCGCCTTGCGCAGCGCGAATACGACGACAGCGAGCTCGCCGGCGTCAACCCCAACTCGCTGCACTCGCTCGGCCGCAAGGCCGCCGCGCGCCTGGAGGTTGCCCGTCGCGAGATCGCCCATAGCTTTGGCGCACGCGTCCGCCCGTCCGAGATTGTTCTGACCAACGGCGGCACCGAAGCCAACCAGCTGGCGCTGCTCGGTCTTGCCGAGGGCGCTCGTCAGCGCGATCGCAAGCGCGATCGTGTAATCGTTTCGGCCATCGAGCACGATTCGATTCTGGACAACCTGCCGCTGCTGCGTGCCGCCGGCTTTACCGTCGACCTGGTGCAGCCCTGCCGCGCGGGCTACATTGAGCCTGCCACGCTGAGCGACTTGCTGAGCGACGACGTGTCGCTCGTGAGCATTATGGTCGCCAACAACGAGACCGGCGTGGTGCAGCCCATCCGCGAGCTTGCCTCGGCCGCTCATACCGTGGGCGCAGTGTTCCACACCGATGCTATCCAGGGCTATCTGCACATTCCACTCGATGTCACCGAGCTGGGCGTCGATGCTATGTCCGTCGCGGCCCACAAAATTGGCGGTCCTGTGGCATCCGGCGCGCTCTACGTTAAGACCCGCACGCCACTGCGCCCCCGCATCTTTGGCGGCGGACAGGAAGCCGGACGTCGCGCCGGCACGCAGGACCTGCGCACGCAGCTAGCCTTTGCCGCTGCTGCCCGCACGCTAGTGCCCCAAGTGGCTCAGGAGCGCGAAAAGCTGCAAGCCCTTTCCGACAAACTCTACGCCACGCTTACGGCCCATCCACGCATTCATGCCACCATGGGCGACTACGAGCAGGTCGACCGTCTGCCGGGTATGGTTTCGATCTACGTCGACGGCATGGACTCCGAGGAGCTCATCATCAAGCTAGACGCCGCCGGCTTTGAGGTATCGGCCGGTTCTGCCTGCTCGAGCGGCAGCATGGACCCGAGCCATGTTCTCAGCGCCATGGGTATTGGCCGCGAGCAGGCCCTGGGTGCACTGCGCATCTCCTTCGATGACCGTGTGAATCCGGGCGATCTGGACGAGTTTGCCCAGACGCTGCTCTCGATCGTGGGTGCCGCATGATCGTCGCCGAGCTTGAACGTGCGCTGCTGGCGCACTACCCCAAGATGGACGCCGAGGGCTGGGATCATGTTGGGCTATCTGTGGGAGATCCCGCTGCTGAGATCACCGGTGTTGCCTGCGCGCTCGATGCGACCGAAGCTAATGTTCTCCGCGCCCAAGAAGCCGGTGCAAACGTGCTGCTGACGCATCATCCTGTCTATATCAAGGCGCCCGAGGCGTTTTGTCCAGCGGATACCACTCGCCCCCAGTGCAGCGCGGCACTCTATGAGGCGGCCCGTTGCGGCGTGAGCATCATATCGCTCCACACCAACCTGGACCGCTCGCACGAAGCCCGTGTCTGCCTGAGCGAGCTGCTGGGTGCCGCACCCGTGAGCTCACTGGAGCACGTGGACGACCCCGAGGCAACCGGCCTGGGCGCGCTTGCAACGCTCAACGACCCGTACACGCTGCGCGATCTTGCCACCCGTGCTGCCACGGCCTTCGGCAGCGACCCGCGTGTGTGGGGCGAAGCCGATCGCCCGTGCCGCACCGTCGCCATTTTGGGCGGCTCCCTGGGCGACTTTGGAGAGCTCGCCATCGCCGCGAGCGCGGACGTTGTCGTGACGGGCGAGGCGGGATACCACGTGGCGCAAGACCTTGCCTTGCGCGGGCTGTCGGTGATCTTGCTCGGCCACGACCGCTCCGAGGAACCGTTCGTTGATATATTGATGAACTCTGCAGTTGACGCCGGGGTCGACCCCCGTCATGCGATTAAAATACTGAACCCTTGCCAATGGTGGACTGTGACAAAAGGAGAGAACTTATGAGCGCCGGCGCTACGCTACTCAAGCTGCAACAGATCGATTTGGAGCTCGCCCGTAACAAGAGCGAACTTGCCAATATGCCGGAGCTCAAGGAGCTCGCTTCCAAGCGCAAGACCTATGTGAAGCTCAAGTCCGAGATGACCAAGCTCTACGCCCAGCGCAAGGATCTGGACATTGAGCTCGACGATCTCAACACCACCGAGATTCAGACTAACAACGCCATCGAGGCTGCCAAGAAGCGCCACGTCGACGGCTCCGACTACCGCGAGGTTCAGGACCTGGAGAACGAGCTCGCCACCCTGGCCAAGCGTCTGGACAAGATCGAGCACACCCGCAAGGACGTCGTTGTCGCCCATAAGGAGGCGCTCGACCGCGAGGCTCGCGCGCAGGCTATCATCGCCAAGTTCGAGGAGGGCGTGAAGGCAGATACCAAGGCTGCCCGCGCCAAGGCCGCCGACCTCCAGGCACAGATTGATGCCGCCATCAAGGAGCGCACCGCGCTTGCCGCCACACTGCCGACCGACGTGCTCACCGACTACGAGCGCCTGCTCAAGCAGTTCCGCGGCCTGGCCGTCGAGACCATCAAGGGCAACATCCCCACGGTCTGCCACACTGCGCTGCAGGCGTCGTCCATGAGCGACCTCAACCACGACGGTAGCGAGATTACGCACTGCCCGTACTGCCACCGCCTCCTGGTACTCCCGAGCAAGGAAGCTTAAACGATGGCGGCATCCAACAATTCAATGCAACTTGAGGGAAAAACGATCCTGCTGGGCATTACCGGCGGGATCGCCGCCTATAAGTCGTGCAATATCGTGCGCCTGCTGCAAAAGCGCGGTGCGCGCGTCAAGGTCGTTATGAGCGAGCATGCCACGGAGTTTGTGGGCCCGCTCACCTTCCGTGCGCTCACCAACGAGCCCGTTGCCGTGGGCCTATTCGACGATCCCTCCGACCCCATCCACCACATTTCGCTGGCGCAGGAACCCGACCTGGTGGTCGTGGCGCCCGCGACGGCCAATATCATCGCCAAGATGGCCACCGGCATCGCCGATGACCTTATCTCCACCACGCTGCTTGCAACGCCGCAACCCATCGTGATCGCACCCGCTATGAACAACGGCATGTGGAAGGCGCCGGCGACGCAGGCCAACATGGCCACGCTGCGCGAGCGCGGTGTCCATGTTGTGGGACCCGGCAGCGGCTACCTTGCCTGCGGCGACGTGGACACGGGACGCATGAGCGAGCCCGAGGACATCGTCGAGGCTGTCTGTGAGGTGCTCAAACCCGTGCCTCAGGACCTGGCAGGCAAGCGCGTCGTCATCACTGCCGGCCCCACGCACGAACCAATCGACCCGGTGCGATTCATTGGCAACCGCTCATCAGGCAAGATGGGCATCGCCCTGGCAGGGGAGGCCGCTCGCCGCGGTGCTGCGGTCAAGCTTGTGCTGGGACCGACATCGCTCAATGTCCCCCGCGGCGTGGAGTGCGTGCGCGTGCAGACCGCCGCTGAAATGCTGCAGGCAGCGCTCAGCGCCTTCCAGACGGCCGATGCGGCAATTTGTGCGGCCGCCGTCGCCGACTATACCCCCGCCACCCCTGCGGACCATAAGCTCAAAAAGGCCAACGAACGCCTGGATCGCATCGAGCTTGTCGAAACGGTCGACATTTTGGCCGAGCTCTCGCGCCAGAAGGGCGAGCGGTGCGTAATCGGATTTGCGGCCGAGACCGATAACGTTGTCGAGTACGCCGAGCGCAAATTGGCCCGCAAGGGCTGCGATGCCATTATCGCCAACGATGTCTCGCGCGCCGATTCGGGCTTTGGAACCGACACTAACAAGGCCTGGATTGTGAGCACAACGGGTACGCAAGAACTTCCCGTGCTAACAAAACCCCAGCTCGCAGATACAATTTTGGACTTGCTTCAAAATTTATAAAAAAGTTCTTGCACAAGTCTAAAGTTTCGGGTTAATATACTCCCTGTTGCGAGCGAGAGTAGAGCAACAAACATTAGCTTCGGGACGTGGCGCAGCTTGGTAGCGCACTTGACTGGGGGTCAAGGGGTCGCTGGTTCGAATCCAGTCGTCCCGACCAGAAGTTTGCAGGTCAGGCACCTAGTGCCTGACCTTTTTTGTTTTAAGCAATTGCTTAATTTTGATTAAGCAACAGGGTGCCAAAAATCTACCTGCGCGATAATCGCTTTTTGCGGTTACTTGCGCGTTTTGCACGCGCTTGTGCCGATTTATTAACGCGACATGAATCTACATACGCGTAGCTGGTATACAGACGAGTACAGGCTGTATTTATCGCGGCGATTTACGCAGATATGGCGACTGTAACGAACTAGTGTGTCGCTGTATTTATTCCAGCAGTTCACTTGATCTGTGGACAAGTGAGCGGTTACAACAAAACGCCAACCAGGATGGACTCCATACGAGGATGCCGCAAAGGTAATGGCGGGGAAGTGCGGCAGGCGCTCTGAGAGCCGCTGTATGCCCCCATTTCTCCTCAACCCGATTACCTGTACAATGAACCTCGAATTGTTTGAGTAATCGCCAAAAGAAAAGCCCTCGCAGGATTGCGAGGGCTTTGCGATGAAAGAGATCAGAAGCAGAAAGCGGGGAGGACATAAAACGAGTCCGTCGCGCTGTAGCTGTAGCAAATACCGCCGCTTTGAACATAGCGAAAGGATGTGGAGCTGCGCGGTCTCACGGAACGAGTCCAGTGGCTATAGCCTGATGCACCGGAATAGTTCGACCTCGTCACGCCCTTGGATTTGTAGCACTCGTACTGGATGCCGTCAGATTGCATATCCCCGTATACTTCGGTTGCCGAGAGCAGAAAAACCTTGTCGGTCGTCGCCGAGGGGGCACCGCCCCCGTTACCGCCAACGTTATCGGTTGTCTTTGTGACGGGTTTCACCTTTGACTGGAGCTCGCTGGGCAGGAGCAACCAGAGGTCACCGCTGTTGAGGCGGGTACGGAGCTCGGACTTATCCCAACCACCGGCATTGGTGTCCGTAGCGTTCATTCTCTGGCTACCCAAGGCAGAGTTGGTCGCCTCGAACGTCAAGCCTGCCATGCCGCTACCATCGGCCAAGTCGTCGTGGTTGATGCCGATGATACGGTACTCGAGCGTCTTGCCATTGGTCAGCTTCATCGAGAACTTGGTGCCGGCATCCATGGCGGCCTTGGCCTTGGCGTAGGCGATAGACGATGTACCGTTCTTGGCAATGTCTTTGGCAACCGCCTCCTGCTCGTCGAGGGTCCAGTCCTTCGCGTCCTTGGCGATGGCCACCTAGACGGCCGCGGAATCGGCGCCTGCGGAGCCGCCACCGGACGCGCCTCCCTCGACGCCGCCGACCGTCCCATTGTTCACCGTGTTGCCGACCAGGTTGGACTGGTTTCGGATGGCTCCGGCCACGCCGGGTCCCGCGAACACGATGACCAGGCCGATGACGGCAATGATCAGGACGTACTCGATAATTGATTGCCTTCGGAAGCGGGTCGTTTCAGGAGCGACCCCCCCCGAAGGTTAATTGCCGCTGCATGCATATACGGCTCCCTTCACTCGGGGTTTGCAATACGAGCCGAGCGTAGGGCTATTCCAAGTATTTGCAACGGTCTTGACGCTGCGGCAACGATGACGGCAGGGGAGAAAGTCATGCGCTATTAGCGCGGCTATAACGTCCGCTTCGAATGCCGACCGTATTCATATCGAGGCAGCCATTTCATACCTTCAGAAAGACAACTGAAAGCCGCAAAAAAGCGGGACCCGGCTATAAGCCGAACCCCGCCCAAGAGAAGCCTTTAGAGCCGAGACAGACAACGCGTGTGGACAATCACTCAGCCTCCACCGCCATGCGCACGACCTCTTCCATCGGGTAGCGAGTGCCGCCGTCCCCGTCCAAAGCCTCGTTGTAGGCCTCGATGTCCGCCATGTCCTCAGCCTTCTCGAACGCGGCCCTTCTCACGAACTCGGAAAAGGTCATGCCCGTGGCGTCCGCATGGCCCTGAATCAAGGCCATTTCGCCCTCATCGAACTTGACCGCGATCTCGCGCATCGCCATGGTCGCTCCCGTAAACGCCGTCATCGAAGTGAATCCATTATCCACCCACCGTATACGCCCCGAACTCGAAACACCAAGCAGGATGGACTCTATACGAGGACGCAGCAGAGGTAATGGCGGGGGAGTGCGGCAGGCGCTCTGAGAGCCGCTGTATGACCCCATTTCTCTTCAATCCGACTACCCGTGCCATGAACCTGAAGCCGTTCGTTCGGTCGCCAAAAGAAAGCACGCGCGGGGTAACGCGGGCTTTGCGCTAGACAAGCTAGAAGCACCAGGCGGGGGAGACGCAAAACCAGCCCGGCGCGGAGTTGCTGTCCGACGGATTGCCGCTGCTGTCGACATGGAGGAAGCCCTTCGAGGCGTTCGGAAACACCGAACGCTCCCACCAACCGCTGCCAATGGCAATGGCAGAGTTGGGATTATAGTTCTCCGTCACCTTGCCTTTGAAGGCCTCGTACTGGGTGCCCTCGGAGGAAGTCCAGGGATAGGATGCCCAATAGGAGGTGGGGGGCGATCTCAGAGTAGCTGAGCAGGAACAGCTTGTCCGAGGTAGCCGTCACGGCGGCGTTCTTGTTCTCATCACCGCCCCCGACATTGTTCGATAGCTTTTTGACGGCCTTCACCTTGGACTGGAAATCGGAGGGCATCAGATTCCAGATCTTGCCGGAGTTCATTTTCTGACGGAGTTCAGACTTCTCCCAACCGCCGGCGTTGGTGTCAATCGCGTTCATGGGGGACCAAATGCCCGTCGTGGTGGTGAGGAACGTGAGGCCCGCCTTGCCGGGATTGAACCGCGCCCCAAATCTTGGACGCCCTAAATAGCGACTAGTGGAGTGGGTATGATGAATTGGACACCTAGTTAAGAGCGAAAGGTGTTCAAGATGACCCAAAGAAGAAAGCGATACGACAGGCAGTTCAAGGTCTCGGCGGCAAAGGTGGTCCTGTCCGGGGAAATGACGGTCAAAGGCCTATCGGAGGAACTCGGCATAAAGGATTCGACGCTGAGAAGATGGGCCCGCGAATACGAGGAGATGGGAGACGGCGCGTTCCCCGGAAACGGCTCCCCGAAGATCAACAAGGACTACGAGATCGTGAAGCTCAAGAAGAAGGTCGAGGAGCTCGAGCGCGAGAACGAGATACTAAAAAATTTCCGGGCCTTCTTGAGTCAAGACCATGCGTGAGGTTCGAGTTCCTCAAAGAGCATAGGGGCGAGATCGGCCCCATCAAGAAGGCATGCGGGCTGATGAAAGTCTCGAAATCCGGTTTCTACGAGTATCTCGGCCGGAAGAAGTCCGACGCCCAGATAGAGCGGGAGGCGATCGAAGGTTTCGTCGCCGAGGCCTTCGAGCGGCACAAGGGCCGTTACGGCTACCGGCGCATCAACCGCGAACTGCGAAAAAGCGGCATCGTCGTGAGCGAGAAGCGCGTGCTCCGCATCATGCAGAAGCTCGGACTTGCCGGAAAGGGCGCGACCCGAAAACACCGCATCCAGAAGAAGGTCGAGCCGGGAGACCCTCGGTTGAACCTGGTAGAGCGCGCTTTCACCGTGGGCGAGCGCAACAGGCTTTGGGTGGGCGACATCACCTACATACCCACAAGAGAAGGGTGGCTCTATCTCGCAGCCGTGATAGACGCCTTCTCCCGCAAGGTCGTGGGCTGGTCAATGTCCGAGCGCATCACCGAGAAGGTCGCGATCGACGCGATGGAGCAGGCGGTCGGCAGGGAGGGTCCGCCAGATGACGGCAGCCTCGTCTTCCATGACGATCAGGGCGCGCAGTACACCTCCCGTTCCTTCCAGCGGTGTCTGGACTCGCATGGCATAGTCCAGTCGGTATCAAGGCCCGGCACGCCGCTGGACAACGCGGTGGCCGAGTCGTTCTTCAAGACGCTGAAAAGGGAATTGGTGAAAGAGAGGAGCTATGGGACGAGGGACGAGGCCAAGCAGGACATCTTCAAGTACATAGAGCTCTATTACAATAGGGTGCGCATGCATTCCACCCTGGGCTACATGTCTCCAGTGGAATACGAGCGGCAATACGCTTGAGGATCCTTAAAAGAAAGTCCAGTTTATCCTTCCCACTCCAAAAGCCTCCCATTTCTCATGTCCAAGAAATGGGAGGCAGTTCACAAACGTGAGGCGGGCCGTTATCGTTTGAGCAATCATGCAGCGACGTGATGGGGCAAATTAATCCACGCGCTTGTCGCCCATAAAGAAGAGCGCCACCGTACCAGGTCCGGTATGCGAGCCAATCAGAGTACCGATGTCATTGATCTCAATCTTGCCTTTAAGCTGCGGAACCTGTTCCTCAATCAGCGCCGCAACTGCCTCGGCATCCTCGCGGCACGCCGAGTGCGACATGATGCACTTACCCGAATAATCCGCACCGTCCTGCACGTGTGCCATCATGGTCTTGGCCATCTCGGAAATCGCGCGCTTCTTAGTGCGAATCTTCTCACGTGGCGACAGCTTGCCGTCGCAATCGACCGTCATAAGCGGGCAAATCTTAAGCGCCGTGCCGATGATCGCACTCGCAGCCGAAATGCGACCGCCTCGTAGATAGCTCGACAGATCGGTCGAGAAGAACCAGTGGTGCAGGTTGAGTTTGTGCTCCTCGATCCAGGCAGCCGTCTCGTCGAGTGAAGCCCCGCTATCGCGCACGTTGGCGGCATATTCCAGCAACAGGCCAAAGCCCGAAGACGCCGCCAGCGAATCGATGACGCGCACCTTGCCGCCCTGGGGATAGCGATCCGCGAGCATCTGCGCCGCAACGCAGGCCGATCCATACGTGCCCGAAATACCCGACGACAACGCCAGGTGCAGCACGTCTTTACCCTCGGCAACAAACGGCTCCCAAAACTCCTTGTACTCACCCACGCTCACCTGAGACGTCTTGGGCATGGCGCCCGCGGCAATCTGGGCAAAAAACTTGTCCGGCGTAATCGACTGATACAGATCGTCCGTATGGACAACATCGTCGATCTCGTAATGAAAACACACGACAGGGATATTGCGCGACGCAAAGAACTCACGGGTTCGGTCGGCGGCGGATTCACAGGTCAGGACAAAATCACTCATATGAGGCTCCTTACTCATTGCTGCGCAAATTATCGCACAGTGAGCCTACATACGGTACATATGTCCACTATTTACCAAATCGAACCAAAAATAGCGAACATCTTTACCACCATCGTCTCCACCGGCCCCACGCATAAATATCTGAGAAAACACCTTCTGTCGTCTCCACTCAACCGCCATATCCACCTCAACTAAATCGATTTACCAAACCGTTCAGCCGACAATTCAGCCGCCGGCGCAAAATCGAAACAAAAGCGGCGCATACTGATAAACGTTTGACGCTGTTTATCAGTTTTACCAGCCCCATCGGAAGGTGTTTCATGGTCGCATTCGATCGCAACCCGCAAGACTTCAAGTATCTGCGCCTGCTGTCGAGACAGTTCCCCACCGAACAATCCGCGTTTACCGAAATTATCAACCTCTCGGCCATCCTCAACCTACCCAAGGGCACCGAGCATTTTATGAGCGACGTGCATGGCGAGTACGAAGCCTTTATGCACATCCCCAACAACTGCTCGGGCGTCGTGCGCGAGCATGTCGACGAAATTTTTGGCGACACGCTCTCCTTTGACGAAAAGGGCGAGCTGTGCACGCTCATCTACTACCCGCGCGAGAAGATCGACCTGGTCCGCAGCCAGCGCGAGGACTCGCCAACTTGGTACAAGACGATGCTTGACCAGCTCATCATGGTCGCTCGCTCGCTTTCAAGCCGCTACACGCGCTCCAAGGTGCGTAAGGCCATCCCGCGCGACTACGCCTATATCATCGACGAGTTGTTGCACACGCACCCGGACGAGAACAACTATCGCGTGCGCTATCACGAGCGCATCGTGGAGTCCATCCTGGAGACCGCCAGCGCCGACGACTTTATCGAGTCGCTCGCCTCGCTCATCAAGCGCCTGGCCGTCGACCACCTGCACCTGGTGGGCGACATCTTCGACCGCGGCGGCGGCGCGGCCAAGATTATGGACCGTCTGCTCACCTACCATTCACTCGACATCCAGTGGGGCAACCACGACCTACTGTGGATGGGCGCTGCGGCCGGTGAGCCCGCCTGCATCGCCACGGTGTTGCGCAACAACCTACGCTACGACAACTACGAGATCCTGGAGAACAACTACGGCATCTCGCTGCGTGAGCTTGTCGCCTTTGCCGATGCCACCTACACCGCCGGTGAGTCCATCACCCCGCTGATCAAGGCCATCAACGTGCTGCTCTTTAAGCTCGAGGGCCAGATTATCCAGCGCCACCCCGAGTTCGATATGACCGACCGCCTGTTACTCGACAAGATCGACCACGACACCGGCACGGTCACGCTCGCCGACGGCAGCGTGTGGCCGCTCACGACCAACGACTTCCCCACCGTCGACCCGGCGGACCCCTACACGCTCACGTCTCAGGAGCAGCACATCATCGACAAGCTCGTGTCCGAGTTTGTCACCGCCGATCACCTGCATCGCCATATCGATTTCCTCTACACCCACGGCTCGATGTACAAGGTCGCCAACGGCAACCTGCTCTTCCACGGCTGCGTTCCACTCAACGAAGACGGCACCTTCAGCAGCATGAACTGCCTGGGCACCTGGCACGCTGGCCGCGATTATCTCGATTTTTGCGACCACATCGCCCGCCGCGCGTGGCGCGTGGGCGACCGCGATGCCCTCGACTGGATGTGGTACCTGTGGATTGGCTTCAATTCACCCGCCAGCGGACGCCTGGTGCGTACCTTTGAGCGCGCCTATATCGCCGATAAGAGCACCTGGGTCGAGCCGATGGACCCGTACTTTACGCTTACCAAGTCGCCCCCGGTCTGCGATGATATCATGCGCGAGTTTGGCGTCGCGGCCATGGCATGCTCGCCGACCGGCCACATCATCAACGGCCACACGCCCGTTAAAACCACCAAGGGTGAGCAGCCCATCCGCGCCGAGGGCAAGCTACTGGTCATCGATGGCGGCTTCTGCCGCGCTTACCATCCCAAGACGGGCATCGCCGGCTATACGCTCATCTCGAGCTCGCGCGGCTGCCGCCTCAAGTCGCACCGGGCCTTTACGACGGTTGCCGAGGCACTCACGCGCAACGTGGACATCGAGAGCGAGACCAACCGTTTTGACCAAGCAGACCGTCGCCGCATGGTGAGCGACACCGATACTGGCGCCAAGATTCGCAGCCAGATCCAGGACCTGCGCCAGCTGCTCGATGCATATAGAAACGGTGCTATCGAGGAGCGCGCCTAGCACCACCCGCGGGGATTGGCTAAACTTGCTAAGTTTGTCATCCCCGCGGCGCTTCGGCGCCAGCTTAAGGCAGGTACCATGCAAAAGCTCCTTGCGCAGATTATGAAATTTGGCGTCGTCGGTGTCATTGCCACGGTTATCGACTTTGGCATTATGAATCTGCTCCACTACGGTCTGGGCCTCAACATCCTAATCGCCAACACCAGCGGCTTTATCATCTCACTCATCTTTAACTACCTCGCAAGCATGAAATACGTGTTTGCGCACAAGGAAGGCATGAGCCGCCGCCGCGAGTTCATCATCTTTGTCGTGCTGTCCGTGATCGGTTTGGTGCTCAACGATGGCATCGTGCTGGCGCTCAACGCCGGCCTGGGACTCGAGGCCAATATCGCCAAGATCTGTGCCACCGCGCTTGTCATGGTCTACAACTTTGTGACCCGAAAAATCTTCCTGGAGGGCGACGAGACAAAATAGCTCGAAACCCCTGTAGCATTACGGCGCCCACGGACGACGCGCACTCAGCGCAGTATCGTCCGTGGGTGTCGCTCGTTTACGGGCAAATTTTCAACGTTTGCGGATTAGCTCTTGAAAATTTGGCGAGTTCATATAGTTCTTGGCAAAGACCTTACGTTTCCCTTGTAAAAGCTCTAAAGTATCCTCTGCTCGATTCATCAACGCATTGGATGTGATTACGTGCGCAAGGCGCTGGCACAACCTCATACCAAGCAGTTCCTCAAGTTTGCCGTCGTGGGTCTTATCTCCTTTGGCATCGACTGGGGCATGCTCATTGCGCTCGTCGAGCTGTTCCACCTCGACTTTTTGATGAGCACCACGGTTTCGTTTATCACGTCCGTCGTGGTCAACTACTGGCTCAGCATGAAGTACGTGTTCGACCACCGCGAAGGCATGAGCCGCAAGCGCGAGTTCACGATCTTCACCATCCTGTCGGTGATCGGCCTGGGCCTCAACGACCTGTACATGTTTGTGGGCGTCACGTTTTTGAGCATCGGCTACCAGGCCATGAAGGCCATCGCCACATTCCTCGTCACCTGGTACAACTACTTCAGCCGCCGCTTCTTCCTCGAGGGCGCACGGTCGTAGTCGATTCACTATTTGCTTGAATGTATAACCGGTTGGAATTCCCGTTCCAACCGGTTTTTTGTTTGCCGAGAGACCCGGCGATCCAGTCCCATTCGCATGAAAAACGGGCGGCTCGGATGTTGGTCCGAACCGCCCGTCTGGCGCGCTATGTCGAGGCCTCTAGTCTGTAACGTAATACCAGACTACGTTGTCGCCGTTTGAGAGAACGTAGTTACTACAGGCCGTCATGGGCGTTGTGCCGTTGACGGAATACATCCAGCCGCTCGTGCCGCCGTACTGTTTCTCGGCCAAACCACCAATCGCAGAAACATACGTGCCGTACGATGAGCCGTGTGCGTTGACAGAAAGGCCCAGCGCGCACAGGGCATCGTAGACGGTAGCACCTTCGTTAAAGGTAAAGGTGCCACCAGAGGACACAGGATTGTCCACAGCGCTCGATGTGACCGAAACCGTCACCGTAACGTAGTTGGACTCCTGTGAGCCGCTCTGGCCGCCCGAGGAGGCGTTTCCACCATTAGAGGATGAGGCTCCATCAGACGACTGGCCACCGCCCGAAGAAGCACCGCCAGACGCATTGGAAGTATCACTGGCTCCCGTATTTTGGGCAGCGGATTTATCGCCAGACTTCTTGCCGCCCCGGTCCTCGGACTTCTTGCTATCCGAGTTTTTGTCCGATTCCTTGTTTGAAGACTCGGAATCGTCCTTGTCGTCGTTCGAACCCTTGGACTCATCTTTTGCGTCATTCGATGACTTGGAATCCTTGGAACTGGCCTCGCCCGAAGTCGTAGTCGAGCCAGACGCCTTGGTGTCCTTGGTGACGACGCTCTCCCCCGTCACGGTCTGAATGATCCAGTCGATGGACCAGGCACCGCTTGTGGAAGGATGGACGAAACCCAGCGAGACGACGATCAGAATGGTGCATGCAGCAGTCAGAACGCCGAGGAGCGCCTTGCGACGAGAGGTGGACGCCGCCGAAGCGGTGCCCTTTTGCTTTGGATCATCGAGCTGGATAAACGAGGAGTCGGGCTGTTGCCCGCTGGTCTCCTTGGGCTTATCGGGCATTACCGTCACCCTTGCCGCGCTTGGTCAGCACGAAGACGGCGATGAGCGCGAGGCCAATCACGCCGGCGGCGATGCCAACGATGGCGAGCGGATTGGTGCCAGTCTCCTGCTCGGAAGCACTAGAGGACTTCTTAGCAGTGGTCGTGGAAACAGCACCCGTATCGGACTTGGAATCGGACTTCTTGTCGGACGTGCCGTCCTTCCTGTCAGACTTCTTGTCAGACTTCTTCTCGTCCTTCTTATCGGACTTATCGGAGTCCTTCTTGTCGGACTTGTTGTCCCTGGTCTCGGTCTTGGTCGACACCGTCGTCTTGGTCACCGGCTTCTGGCCCGGGGCAATAACGCCGCCCTTCGAGCCGGAGCCAGAACCAGCGCCAGCGCCAGTGCCGGAACCAGTACCGGTACTAGAACCGCCGCCGCCATTCGAACCAACGCCACCGTTGCCACCATTAGCGCCAGAACCGCCATTACCGCCAGGGTTAACGGCATTCTTGGTCCACTTGGCATACAACGTCAGGTCGGCCGTCACCGGCGTACTGAAGTCATACGCCTGCGCGCAAGTCTCATCGGTATACCAACCGCCGAAAGTGTAGCCATCGCGCGTCGGATCGGCTGGCTTGACCAGCTTGCCATCGGCCGTAGCAACAAACTTAGTATTGCAAGCAGACCCGCCGTTGGAATTAAAGACAACCGTCCAAGACTCAACGGCCCCAAGCTTGAACAGCGTGCCCGAGTCATTGATGTAGTACAGGTTGCCAGATGCATCGGCAATGACCGGAGAGTCACAGTGCTGGTAATGGCCAGCCGCATCATAAATCTGCGTCGCCTCTGCATCACCGAGCGTATAGCGATACACGCCACCACCAGCAGAGTAGTTGACGTAATCCTTGCTATCCGCGCTGTTAACGGTGAAGTACACATAGGTCTTGCCACCCTGAACACTCACCAGCGGAGTAGCAGCAATACCGTTAAATCCGGCCGGCAGTTCTTTACCGTCAGCAGCGGTGACCATCGTGGTCTTACCGGTCTTCAGATTATAGAGAGCCAGAGCAGAGCCAGTAGCCGTCTGTCCGCCGACAATCAAGTTTTCGCCAGCCACCGCCGGTGCGCTCATGTTATTAGTAAGACCCAGGTCGACCGTCTTCTGCTCGCTCAGTACGCCCTTCGCCGAAAGCGAAATCACATGGAGCTTTCCATCGTGCGTCATCTGATAGAAGGTGGAACCATTGGACGGATCGGCGACACAGTCGGCGTTCGCGAGAGCGCCGAGCTTCATGGTCGAAACGACATCGCCCGTCGTCTTATCAATGCACTTAAGCGTGCCCGCGCTCGTAGGAACGATGGCATACTTATCCGTCAAAGCCGCACCAGTCCAGTAATAACCCTCGGAAGCGTCAATGTTCTGCCAAGAAACTTCGCCCGTGGCAATCTTAATGCGCATAAAGGAGCCGTTGCCGTAGGTCGCGTTGTAATTCTCGTCATACGAAATATCGACCGTACCAACATAGACGTACTCGCCGTCCGAAACGACGGTGCAGGAGCTCTGCGTCAAGTCCGTCAAACCGGGCGTCAGCCACTTGCAGATCAGCTTGTCTGCAGTAATCGCCTGGACCGCACCGCCGTTGAGCGGAACGATGATAAGGCCATTGGTGTAGATCGGACGAGAGGTATAACTCACCTTGGAGGCAAGCGGCGCAGAGGCAACCTTTTTGCCCGTGGACGAATCGATCTTAATGAGCTCGTTCTCGGTCGCGATGTACACAAAGCCGTTAGCGATGACAGGCTCGCTGCAGTTGGCATACTGCTGACCAGACTCGGCCTTCCAATCGAAGGCCCACTTAAGACCGGCGGCCTGCGCAGGCGTCTTGGCATCCGTTACGGTCGAACCGTTGCCACTGTTGCCGTAGCCGGCCCACTCGGCATCCCAATCAGGAGTCGTCGCGCTCGGGTCCACGACAATCTTGTCGGGATCGGGCATGGCCGAATCGTCGGTGGTATAGGCAAGCGTAACCTTATCGCCGCTCTTGAGCGTAATCTGATTGGCGCAGAGTAAGGAGGGCTCTCCGTTGATATACAGGTGCCACTATTTATTGGTCGCAGCATCCCAGGCATACGGCTTGTGATCGAACGGCGAGTTGATGGAATTGAGGAACCAGTACTCACCACTCTGGGAGCCGTTGTACGTAACGCCCTTGGCCTTCAGGACCGTCTCAATAAGGTTCTGAGCCGTAGAGCCCTCGGGCAGGGAAACATTGCTTGCCGAGCCCCAGCGAGTATTGTTGCCGTTGACATCGGGACCGATAACATCGACAGACCCAAGAACCTGGCCAGGAAGGGCATCGGCGTCAGCACCATACATAAAGGTGACGGCATCGCCCTCTTGGAGCTCATAGGCACCGGCGCCAACGTCGGCGAACTTGCCATTTACATAGAAGCGCCAATAGCTATTAGTCGCAGCATCCCAGCCATAGGACTTACTATCGAACGGCGAAGTAATGCCGTTGAGGAACCAGCCCCAAGACGATTCGCCAGCATCGAGAGTAAGACCGGTCTGCTCAAGGAGATCCTTGGCAGTAGAGCCCGCCTTGAGACTCGTCTGGCCCGTCGAAGCCCAAACCTGCTGCTTGCCGTCCTTGTCCTTACCAAGGACCTGAACGGAAGCATGGACGGAATCGGACGGCAACTTATCGCCCCAGCCACCGTAGAACCACGTAACGGTATCGCCAGCATGAATGGTGACATTGTCTGCCGTGTAGTCGCTCGACTTGCCGTTGATGAACAGCTGCCAATAGGTCGAATAATCTTGGGGCGTACCCAGCTCAACACCGTTGTACTTAAGGCTCAGAATGAAGGAGCCAGCAGCAACGGCGTCGATGTCATTCGCCTCAAGCGCGACCTTCGTAAGGTCAAGTGCGCTCGAACCGGACGTCACCACATACTGCGCGTTATCGACCCAAGTCTGAGTCTTGCCCTGGGCATCGCGACCAATGACGGTCACATTTGCGGCAACCTGGTCCTTAACGACAGGGGACGCGCTACCAGCCGTATAGGCAAACTCAACCTTCTGCCCCTGGGTGAGCTTAACGCTGCTCGCGCCAACCGAGGAAGACGCACCGTCGACGAACAGCTGCCAGAAGGCATAAGTCGTCGGATCGAAGGCAAGCGTACGGCCATCGCTCGGGGATGTGATGCTTTTGAGGTAGAAACCGTATGCCGTGTTCGGATCGTAGTCTGCCTTGAAGCCCGTCTTCTGCTGCAGCTTAACGAAGGCATCCGCAGCCGTCGCGCCCTCGTCGAGCTTGAGCTGCGTGGGTGCCACCCAGGTCTGAGCCTTGCCGTCGGCATCGGTGCCGATAATCGAGAACGAGACCTCGACTTGCTTCTTGGCGACATCGCCGGTTTCTGTCGGGTTCTCTGTCTGAACGGCAGCCGCGGCGGCAGATCCTGCTTGGCCAGCGGATGCCGCTGAAGACTGCTCGCTCGCGGCAGGGCTCTCCCCCGTCGCCGAGCCTTCGTCGCCAGTTGCTGCCTTTGATGCGGCGGCACTAGCTGCAGGCGCGCTCCCAGAATCCGAAACCTCGGCGCCGCTCTGCTCAGCGGCACCGCCCGCAAGCGCTGCGTCCTCGCCCGGCGTCGTAGCCTGAGCCACAGCCTCGGCAATGCCCTCGGCGCCCTCGGCCCACAGCTGAGCCGGCGTGGTGCTGAAGGCCATCGCGAAGGCCAGGAATGCCACCAGGCAGCGCTTTGCCACGCCGCGCGCGATTACGCCACGGCGACGAAGCGAGGCACGCTGGCACTCGTCCTCAAACATATCCATTTGTCTCCTATTGTCTGTACTTGGAGCGTTGCCTTGAAGCTGCCCCACGTCATCGCGCATGTTGCGCCCGAGTTCCCCCATCGGGGTCCCCCTTCCCTCCAGAGCCCTATGCACACCGGCGGCATACGCCGCAGCCGCATGCAAGATGGGAGGCGATCCGACTTAACCTTAACGGCTCAGGCGCGCCGTCCGATCTGCGACGCGAACATCCCGAGCCAAGAGGAATTACGGTTACTGGTACAGCCGGGGACTTGCACCCCGATTCCCCCAAACGCGCAGGAAAACCGCGCATTCGTGCGTCTCCGCACCACCATCTAGGCCATCGATTAAAACCGTCAATATGCTATCACGCAAAAGGGCCTCGCACGCAGGCGAAGCCCAAGGTAAAAGCTATTGTTTGCGAAAGGAAAATGCGGTGACGGTCGCAGCCTCTAGCGCTTGCCGCCGTGGCTGTTGAGCCAGATATTGCGGCCCAGCATAAGCGCCAGCACCAGCGCGCTCACGTAGCCCATAAAGCCAATGACCGGGATACCAAACACAACCGGCTCGATGCGCGCGTAGTACACCACCGACGAACCGATAAACAAGCCGGCGATAACAATAGCCATCGACATGCGGTCGATAATTCCACCCAGCTGTCGCAGCGCCTTATCGCTGCTCATGATCTGCGTGTTCACCTTAAGCTGGCCGCGTGTGAGCATGCGCGAAGCCAAGCCCAGATACTCGGCCGCCTCGAGCGAGCCCTTCGCCGCGCGATAACTGCTCGCTGCAAAGTCGCGGCTCATCTCGCGCATGCGGGCGTAGGTGCTCTTCTCGTTTTTGATGTGCGTCTGGATGATCTGGATCATGTTGACGTTGGGCATGTACTCGGTCAACAGGCCCTCGAGCGTCACCATGCCGCGGGCGAACATCGTCACCACGCTCGGCAGCTCAACGTCATTTTTGCGCGCGAGGTTTAACAGCGAAGTCAAAAACTCGCCGATATCTAGGTCCTTAAGGTCAAGGCCCGCAAAGTCAGCCACGATAAAGTCCAAATCGGACAAAAAGGCCGAATGATCGAGCTCAGCCGAGTCGCCACGCGTCACGGCGAAGCGCATGAGCGAATCCTTGAGCTTGGGCACGTCGCCCTCGGCCACGGCGAAAATCATGTCCTTGACGATACCGCGGTCGTGGCTCGACATGCGTCCGACCATACCCAAGTCGATAAAGTAAACGATACCGTCTTTGAGGATGATGTTTCCCGCATGCGGGTCAGCATGGAAAAAGCCGTCATCAAGCACCTGCGTCGAGTAGTCCTCGACGATTGCGGCACCGATCTTTTCCAAGTCATAGCCCTCGGCCACCAAGCGTTCAGGATCGGCGATCGAAATGCCGTCGACGTAGTCCATAACCACCACGTGTTCGGTGCACAGGTCCAGATAGGATTTAGGGCACGTCACGCCATGAACGCTCTTATGGAACTCGTAGAAGTCGTTGAGGTTTTTGGCCTCGGCCAAAAAGTTGGTCTCCTCGCGAAACGAGGTCCACAGCTCCTCGACCACGCCGTGCAGGTCAACGAATTGATCGGTGTTGACGAACTTGGAAACGATACGCACCACCGAGCGGATGATATCGATGTCCTGCGCCATAACCTGCTGCGCACCGGGGCGCTGCACCTTGACGGCCACGTCCTCGCCCGTCACCAGACGAGCGCGGTGCACCTGCGCGAGCGACGCGCTACCGAGCGGGTTGGGGTCGATCGCATCGAACATCTCCCCCAGGCGCAGGCCGTATTCTTCTTCCAGACAGCTGAGTACGACCTCGTACGGCACCGGCTCCACGTCGGAGCGCAGACGACGCAGCTCGTCGCAAAAGCGCTGCGGCAGAATCTCGGACCGGTTGGCCAAAATCTGCCCCATCTTGACGAACATGGGGCCGAGTTCCTCGAGCAGGCGGCGCAAACGAACCGGCGTGAGGTTATCCCACACGCGGTACTTTTTGACCAGGCGTACAATCTGCCCAATGCGTTCGCGACGACCCGCCGGCGTGAGCTGGTATTCCTCGTCCGGCGCCATCGCGTCGGGCTCCTCGGGCACCATATCGACGGCGCGCGGCTTCTTGCGAGCGCCCGAGACGGCGGCGTCGACCTCATCGACAACCGCCGCCTCGTCACCCAAGGGATCTAGATTGTTGTAATCGGTGGTGGAATCTGCCATCTGCGCTGCTACTCGGCCTCTTCGGTATCCTTCGCATCGTCGGGCTCAACGGACTCGACGGGCACCGAGGTCACGTTGTCCTCGACCGAATCGACGATGTCGCGCACATGGGCCAGGAAGGCAGTGCGCTCGGGAGCGGTCATGACGCGGACGCGGGCAAGGATAAGCTCGTCAAGCACGCGCTGGGCCGCGGTCTCGCCCTGCATGCCCAGACGCTCGGTCAGGTCGGAGATGGTGCCACCGGCCTGCTCGAACATATCGGACACGCTGCGGGCGATATCGGGGGTGGCGGTGTCCTTGCGGACCTGCTCGCCCTTGGTGTTAAGGTCGTCGAGGACCTTCTTGCCGCCTTCGACAGCAACGGCGGCAGCGCCAAAGCCAACGTTGATGGCGCCGTTAACAAGCTGATCGAGTTTCATAACCATGGTTGTCTCCAATCATAAACAACTGCATTGGCGTTCTTGTACCCAAGATCGAGTGAAAGCGACAAAGCGTTTTAGCGCTATTCGATCGACGGGAAATCCCTACCTCACGTTGTCGTTCATCGCGAAAGAGTTCTTCATGGCGCAGCTCGTGGTGTAGAGCACCTTGCCCAGTAGAGCATCGGTCTCCACACGAACACACTCGGCAAAGGCCTCATTGGCGCGTGCAAGCTCGGCAGGCACCTCGGCCTCAGGCAGAGCGGCTACGGTAGCATCGACGTCATGGATCTGCTTGTGGCCCATGCCACCGACCTTCTCCTGGTAGTCCTCCACAGCGCGGCCGCACTCATGGAAACGGACGTCAGCCAGGGCGCCGATCAGGCGGTTGGCCCAGTAGAAGTTTTCGGACGTCACGCGAGCCTGCGTGTCGGCATAGTACTCGGGCATGGTCTCGACGTTGGCGTACAGCGGAACCAGCGCGTTAAACGAGTTGGAACCAAAGGCCATCCACTGCACGGCGCGATACGCCGGCTGCGCATAGGGGCGCAGCTGCAGCACGGCGAGCTGGCTGTTGCGGTTGATGCCGATGGGGCGATAAGCGCCACGCGTGGCGGGCGTGCCCTTGCTGCCGTAGCAGTCGTACTCCGTGCCCTGGTAGTGGCTCGAAAGCACGTACTTAATGTCCTCGATGGTCACCTTGCGCTCGGGCACGCGGCTCCAGGGGATATCGTCGCTCTCGGGCGTGTAGTCGGCGTCGGGGCCATCCCACACGTCACTGGGGTTGAGGCAGCGCTGCATGTACCAGGCGCGCGGCGTGTTGTAGACATGGTCGCTGTCGCTGTGCGAGCCAAAGGCCTCGCGCGGGTTAAAGACCGCAGCCGGACCGTCGCCCTCAACGCCCAGCGTCAGGTCCAAATGCCACTCGGCCATCCAGGAGCGCAGGTCGGCGGAGCACATGTGGTCGGCCTGGGCGCCCTCGGCGTCATCCAGGTCAAAGCTGTCGATACCCAGCTGGTTGGGCATGGTCACATAGGCGTCGTCAGGCACGCGCTTTGCGATCCAATGGTGACCGCCGATGGTCTCGAGCCACCAGATCTCGTCCACATCACTAAAGGCGATGCCGTTGTTCTCGTAGGTGCCGTAGCGCTCGAGCAGGTCGCCCAGGATACGAACGCCGTCGCGGGCGGACTTGGCGTACGGCAGGACCAGGGTCACCATGTCCTCCTCGCCCAGGCCACCGGGCTGTGCCGGAACGTATCCATCCTCGCCTTCGTTGCCCCTAGCGGGCACGTAGTCCACAAGCGGGTCGGCGCCGCGGACGCGCTCGTTGGTGGTGAGCGTCTCGGTTGCGGACATGCCAACATTGAGCTCGTTGAATCCGGCCTCGGCCCAAATACCGTGACCGGGAACGACGTCGGGGACGCTCGTGTAGCGCATGGGATTGTCGGGCAACTCAACGGTCAGGTGGCTCAGGACGCTCGTGTAGACACGCGGCTGCTCGTCGGGATGCACCACGCGCATGCGCTTGGGCTCAAACACCCCGTTGGACGAGTCCTCGTTGCGGGCGACCAGCGTCGACCCGTCGTAGCTCGCGTTCTTACCAACCAAAATCGTTGTGCACGGCATGCGCATCCTCCTTGAGCGAAGAAATCAAACGGCAACAGTGTATCGCTTCGACGCAAAAAGGGCGAAACCACGGCCTCGGCAGCCCCCGTGGTCAAAAAATGCCAAATATGAGTACTGTCACCAATTTAGTGGCAGCAAATTTCCCTGTAACGAGTGCCGAAAATCCCCATTTGCCCAAAAGCAAGACAACGTTATTCCCCATAAGTTCAATAAAATAGGCTTCCTAACGATAATGGATACCGTTAGGAAGCCAAAAGACGTAAGACATATGTGACTATCTTGGCAACAGTACTCATATTTGGCATTGTTTGACCACGTGGTATATAGCTAACCCCCTCAAACAGCCCAAAACGCCTATTTCGATGCGCGCTCCGCCGCCTCAATCACGTGTTTGGCGAGAATCGCGGTGGTCACAGCTCCCACGCCGCCCGGCACAGGCGTGATGGTGTCAACAACCGGCTCTGCAGCATCAAAATCAACGTCCCCGACCAACTTGCCAGCGGCCTCGTCCCAATTAATGCCAACATCGATGATTGTCTGGCCCTCGCGAACCGCGTCCACACCAATCGTGTGCGCGCGCCCAACGGCCGCAACCACAATATCAGCCGCACGGCACTCGGCAGCAAGGTCGCGCGTATGCGTATGGCACGTCGTCACGGTGGCATTGCGCGCCGTAAGCATGGCGGCAACGGGACGCCCGATCACCAGCGAGCGCCCGACCACAGCAACCTTAGCTCCATCCAGCTCAACGCCGTAATGATCCAGCAAAGCAAGCACAGCTTCGGCTGTGCAGGGGGCAAAACCCTCGCCGCGCCCCGAAAGCGTGGTGAGCAGCGAAGCCGGCGTCATGGAGTCAACATCCTTGGCGGGATCGAGCGCTGCGGCGACGGCGTTCTCGTCAAGGCCGGCGGGCAGCGGGCGGAACATCAGACAGCCATGAACAGCCGAATCGGCATTGATGTCCTCGATAGCCGTCAACAGCTCGTCCTGCGAAACATCGGCAGAAAGCAAAACGCGACGAGCCTCAATCCCCACTTTTTCGCAGCGCTTGAGCGCACCGCGCTCGTAGGATAGGTCGTCCTCGCGTTCACCTACACGCACAATAGCCAACGTCGGAACAACGCCCCGCTCGCGCAGGGCTGCGCAGCGAGCAGCAAGTTCCTCAGTCAAAGCGCGAGCAACGGGAGCACCCTTCAGCAGTTCAGCCATGGCTATCCTCTCTTCCTTGCAGCGTCGGAGGCGCGGCGCGCCAGCGCCTCGGCGCGCGGCAACCATGTGTCGAGCAGCTCATCACACGCCGTCTCGAGCTCCTCGGCACGAACGCGATCCTTCATAGACGTGGTGTTCGCAAAGAGCGTCAAACTCGCGCCTTGCATAGCGGCACGGCAGAACACGGCGCCGCACGCCACATCGGACAGCAGCTGACGCGAACCCTTGTCGGCCATGTCCTCGAGCAGCGCCAGCGCACGCCCGCAGGCATCCATAATGCGATACGGCGGCAGAGCGGCCACATGCAGCGCATCCTGAATCGCGGTCGCTCGAGCCGGATCGTCACGCGGAATACCGTACGCCGCGGACACCTGCCCGTAGGCACGAACGTCCTCGGCAACCAGACCCACAAGTTCCTGCGCCAACTCATCCGCCTGGGCAAACGCGCGCGTCAGATCGTCTGCGCGATCGGCAAGCGCGGGGTTTGTCGCCCCATAGCGGGCAACCATTCCGCAAAGCGAGGCGCCCAGCGCACCTACAAAGGCGCTCGCGCTGCCACCACCGGGAACCGGCTCGCGCGCGGCCAGCGCCTCGGCAAAACCGCGACAGGTTTTATCCATCATCTCTTGGCTCATACGCACACGCACCTTCAAGTCATATATATCGGTCGGGCGGCCGACGCCGGCCGACCGCATCGATCACGTAATGGTGCTAAGTCTAGCCCATAAGTACGCGAGCGTCAGCGCACCTGGCCATCGCGGATTTCTATGGCACACGATAGGCCATGCCAACGCAAACATGGGACACATGGCCCACCTTTCGAGACTCCCGAGCAGCACAAGCTGGGGCATATCTATAAGTAAGGAACCTGTTGGGGAACGGCCGCGCAACGGCCACAAGCGATGAACGGAGGCATAAGTCGCACAGTACACAGAGACATCCGCCGCCAGCGCAATCAGTACCCCAACAGCATGCGGCGCCGTGATGTCATCAGCAGACAAGGAGGACGCCACCATGATGAAAAAGACCCTATCAATCCTTTCCCTTTGCATCGCCCTCTTTGCCGCGCTCGCCCTTGTGGGCTGCGGCGGGAGCGCATCGGGCGGCGGCAGCGCCCCCAAGAGCGAGAGCAAGGAAAAGGCCCCCGTCGCCAAGAAGACCGACTACATCTGGTTTAAGGTCGAGATGCCCGAGGGCGTCGGCGTAAGCGACTCTGCCGGCAAGAATGCCGACAGGGTCCAGCTCACCTTCCCCGAAGACGAGAACGCCTCGGCCGATCGCTTTATCCCCGTTTGGAAAAAAGCGCTGACGGCCGAGGAATCCCACGCCGACCAGGCGGAAAAGAAGGGGATACGTTCCAGTGGAAGGATGGCGGGTCCGTCGAGTATAACGGCAGGACGTGGCTCGTCGGAACATACGAGGACAACAGCGGCATCTCAACCATGCTTTTTACCGATGTTGAGCCGGGAAGCGTCTACGTCCTCATCTCGAACTTCGACCAGCACAAGAAAGAAGCCGAGGCACTCCTCAACTCCATCGAGTTCCCCGATGACATGGAAGAGGCAGTTTCCGAGGCACGCGAAGTCGAGATTTCGAGCATCGAGATCAAGTAACGGGACACCCGCACGCGCCTACGCGCACCCGCGCACATGCGCCCCATTAAAACAACGGGCGCCCAACCCGGGGAGGGCCGACAGCACCGGCCCTCCCCTCTTTTGGACCCGTGCATATTGCCACTTAACGGCGCAAATCCGGCCCTCAGAATGGGACACATGGCCCACCCTAGCGAGCCGTCCACGCGTACAGTAAAGGCAGGTAATCCATGGGCGGTTACAGATCGAGGAGGACACGACCATGAAAAAGAAGGCCTTTGCGATTCTCACCCTCTGCATCAGTCTCTTTGCCGCGGTTGCCCTGGTGGGCTGCGGTGGCAGCGGCGGCGCTACCGGCAGTGGAGGTGGCGGCGGAGCAGAAAAGCCAGCCGTGGATATGAGGACCGACTTCATTTGGTTTAAGGTCGAGGTCCCCGAGGGCGTCGAGATCACCGACGTCGCAGGCGACACCGCCGACAGGGCCCAGTTTAAGTTCACCGAGAGCGAGCACGCCAGCGATCGCTTCATCCCCGTCTTCGACTCTGACAAGAACGCCGATGAACTGTTCGACTACGAGGCAAAGTGGAATGCCAGCTTTGAGTGGACCGAGAATGACCCCGTCAAGTACAACGGCAAGACTTGGCGCAACGCTTCCTATACACACTCGGGCGGCGTAACGACCGAATACTTCACCGACGTTGACGGCGGCAGTGTGTATGTGCGTATCGACAACGTCGAGGAGCACAAGGACGCCGTCGAGACCATGATGAAGTCTCTGGAATTTGCCGACGACATCGCCGAGGCCAAGACCGAGGCCATGGACGTCAAGCTCGACGATATCGAGATCAAGCGCTAAGCGACTGGCGAGCGCAACGGGAAACACGGTCGCAGTGCAAACAGGCGACGGTACCCCAGCGCTTCGTACCCAGGGAGGGCCGGTAAACCGACCCTCCCTTTCTTATGCCTGTAGCCGACGAACGCGAGGATGCCGGACGCCGGAACCGCCCCAAATGTGGCAACAGTACGAAAACGACAAACACCCCAACACGTCCGCCCACCGATTTATTGCGCCGCGCAGACAATTAAACCAGCATCTTTAAACATCTGGGCAGTATAGTGACCAAAACTATCGCATAACCGCACTCTGCGAATGGAGAAGTTATGACCGAACACCATGCCATCAGCCGCCGAGCGTTTACGCTGGGCCTAGGGCTTGCGGCGTTGTCACCACTTGCAAGCCTGCCCGAAACCGCAGCGCCGGGCATTCCCCTGCGAGCGGCATTTGCAGACAACACACCCGCACCGTCGGACAGCCTCCACAATTTCGTCATTCGCCTTCGCCCCGCGGGCTATTTTCGCACCGCGAGCGTCAACCAAGACGGCAACGTTCGCGGCAACGTCTGTCACCTGTTTAACGACGGCACGTCCAGCAAGCTCATCCTTGAGAACGTAACGACCAAGAATGACGATACAAACTGGTACGCCATCCGCACCTTGCTCAATTTCGAAGAGCATAAAAAGACGGGCTACAGCATTTGGTCGGTCGACGACGACTCGGACAAAGATGGAAAGGTCATCCACGTATGGGGCGGCGAGTATGACAACAAGCCCAGCCGCGCTTTTGCGTTCGAGCGTCAATCAAACGGAACCTACATCATCCGAGACCGCACGGTCGAGAAAGAAACCGAGAAAAAAGACATTAAGTACCTGGCAATAGAATCGAACGGCAAAGACCAGGACAACAATAAGATCTGCCATAAGAGTAAGAGCATTCCGTGGGAGCTCGAACTTATCGGTTACGACATGAAAAAGAACGATGCCACGGTTAGCAGCCTCGACTGGATCACGTACAGCAGCTACGTCGACGGACCATGTTGGATGAAATACGTCGACGACAACAAGTTCCTCGACGAGCTGAGCATCCCGGGTACGCACGATTCGGGCACCTGCAGCGTGGACAACGACACTGAGCCCCAATCCTCGCAAGTAAAATGCCAGCAGGATTACATTCCCACGCAGTTGCTCGAAGGCATTCGCTATTTCGATATCCGGCTCGGAAAGGGCGATGACCCCGGCATCGACCACGGGATTTTCTACCTACTCAAAAAAGACGGGAACTATCTGCATCTCTCCGATGTCATAGGCTACTTCAAAACGTTTTTGAACGAAAACCCGACAGAAGCGCTCATCATGCTTGTATCACGAGGCAACGACGAGGCTACCGACGAAAGTGTTACGACGGCTTTCGCCAAGGTTTTGGACGACAACCCCAAACTGTTCTATACGTCGAGCCGCGTTCCCACACTGGGCGAGGTGCGCGGAAAGATCGTCCTGCTACGTCGATTTGGACTCGACGGCGACAGCGTAAGCGGCCACACGTGGGGACTCGACCTCACCGAATGGGATAACAAAATCGCAGTGCACACCGACAGCAGTTCCATGTGTCTCGTCCAAGACGCGCGGGGCTTTGAAGCCGCGGGGGAAACAGGCGACAAAGAGCCCTATTGCACCAAGGTATACGCCCAGGACAAGTACAAACTCACGGGAACCGACAAGCTCAGCTGGGTCGATAATGCGCTGAAGGAAACGACCGGGCGCACGCGCAACGAGGTAGATGTCGAGGACGATAACGGGGCCAAGGAGAAAGTCCTGGAGCGTTGCTGGTCTATCAACTACACCAGCTGCACGGGCTTGTCGCACGGAGGCAATCCTTTTACCTCGGCACGAGTAGTCAACGAGCATCTGTATAAGAGCCCGTACATCAATCCCAGCGGCATCGAGGATACAAAGTCAGATTACCTCAAGCACATTGGCATCATCGCATCCGACTTTGTTGATGCGGCGCTGGCCCGGAGCATCTACCAGCGCAATTACAATTACGATACGAAGCACACGCAGTCGGCTTCGTGCTGCCTCCCGACCCGCATGCGCATGACGTACGGCGACTCGCTGAGCGATGCCTCGCTCCAGGATGGCAAGACCGTTGGCGAGGGCCATTTCCGCCTTGTCGACAGCAGCAACGTACTCAACGTGGCGGCTTCGGGCCATGCGTTTACCATCGAATACGTGGATGTCGACGCCTTGGGCAACGAGACCGTTACGGGGCTGCAGGGATCCGTGCCCATCGATATCGATCCGCGCGCACTGACACCCCACTTTGAGGGGCTCGAAGGCCTTAAGGCCGGCGAGGATGTGCGCACAAAGGTCGCGGCGCTGCTCGAGGGCAAACTCGAAAACGATGCCTGCACGGCTCAGCTCGAGTTTGTGCACGACGCGGACGGCGCTCCGGGCACGGCAATGGTCGAGGGCGAGGCATTTACCGCGGGAACGTACTGGGTGCGCGCGAACGGTCTTTTGGGCGACGCGGCGCAAAACTACAAGCTTGCTAATGACGGAGCCGCGAGCTTTACCGTAGCGGCCTCGAGCAGTGCAGGCGGCACCGACACCGACGGTGGCACGGGTTCCAACGCAGGCAGCGCTGATAAGAACGGTAAGGGCAACAAGGGCAAGAACTCGGGCGGAAAACTCGCCGACACGGGCGACGGCTCCGGCATTGCCGCCGGGCTCGCTGCCGCCGCCGTAGCGACAACGGTCGCCGGCGCGGCAATGCTTGCCAACGACCGCGAAAACGCTGGGGACGGTAGCGAATAGGCAAGCCGGCCTTTTAGACACATCGACTCAATGGGGGCGCAGGACACCGTTCTGTGCCCCCGATTTTTACCTTGGCCCAAACGCCGCCATAGGCTACATCACCATGTTCAGCGCGTTAACAAACTCCTGGGCCTTCGCACGGCTGCTCAGGCTAAAAACACAAGCAGTCAACAGCCTGTTACGCAGAAAAACATCGCGGCCCTTGATCCTGTTGACCCCCGTAATGTCCTTAAGATAGACAATCTCGGTGTGCTTGCCACCAAAAGTGCCCTTCTTGAGCACCTCAATACGGTTGGGGTAGATCTTGACGTCTTTATACCTACCCGAACCTTTGTCCTGGAATAGCAGCGTGTTATTGTCCATACGCGTCACTCCCGTGGGATTCGCTAAAACTGCCTCTATGGTCACATTTTAGTCACCGCAAGGCCCCATGCGAAGATGTCAGACAGCACAGCAATTCGTGTCCGCGCGAGGCTTTAAACTAAATGCGATAAAGACGCATTCCACAAAAGGAAAGTGGGGCGACAGTGATGGGCGAACTGGTAAACCGTGGAGAATCGGCAATCGTGCCCGAAGGTTTTTACAAGCAGGTCTCCTCGATTCTCAACGCCGCTCGCGACAAGGCCTATACCGCCGTTAACTTTGCGATGGTTGAGGCATATTGGGAGATCGGCAAGAGTATTGTTGATGAACAGGGCGGAGAGGGGCGCGCCAAGTATGGCGATGCACTGATCGACGAACTTGCCGTTAGATTGACTAAGGATTTTGGCAGAGGCTTCAACGCCAGAAGCTTAAGATACATGCGTCAGTTTTATCTTGCGTTCCCAATCCGGAACGCGCTGCGTTCCGAATTGAATTGGACACATTACCGCAGGTTATCGCGTATAACCGACCCTGATGCTCGAACATGGTACATGAACGAATGCGCCGATTCTCGTTGGAGCACGCGTCAGCTCGAACGCCAGATCAACACCATGTTCCGCGAGCGCCTACTTGCCAGCAAGGACAAGGAGGCCGTCACCCAGGAAATCCAAAAGAGCGCCCCGGCTCGTCGCCCCGAGGATATCATCCGCGACCCATATGTACTGGAGTTTTTAGGTTTCTCGGACGATACTGCGTTTCGCGAGAGCGATCTAGAGCAGGCGCTCATCACGCATCTTCAGAAGTTCCTGCTGGAGCTTGGCCGTGGTTTCGCTTTCGAGGCGCGCCAAAAGCGCATCACCTTTGATGGGCGCCATTTCTATATTGACCTTGTTTTTTACAACTATCTGATGCGCTGCTTCGTGCTCATCGACCTTAAGACGGACGACCTTACGCATCAGGACCTGGGCCAGATGCAAATGTATGTGAACTACTACACGCGCGAGCTCATGAACGAAGGCGACAATCCGCCCATAGGCATCGTGCTCTGCGCGGACAAAAGCGATTCGATTGTCGAGTACACGCTGCCCGAAGACAACGACCAAGTGTTTACCGCCAAATACCTGCCGTATCTTCCAAGCAAGGAAGAGCTGGCGCGCGAGCTGAGTGCCGAGTACCGCGCCATCAACGAAGCGACTAATGGCGAAACGCAAGGGTAGCAGCACGTTGCGACCGAAGCCACCGCAGCCGTCGCAGGCGCACTCGCGGTTGCGACGCACGCTACGAAACAATACCGGTCATGGACGCCGGCAACGACATTCTAGCCGTGGCTGGCGAGCGTGACCTGACAGGCAAAGACGCGGCCTTCGTCTGATGTGGGTCCATTGGCTGCCACAGAAAAGGGCCGGTTGCAGCCGGCCCTTTAGACGATAATACCTGCGTTGCCCGCGCTTCCGAAGTGTGACTAGCTGAGGAGCGGGTTCCGCGGCACAACCTGATTTTACCCAGTGAGGAGGCTCTTTTGCAGCCGCTCCACTGTTTATTTACATCTGGCACCCTCAAACAATCAGACGGCAGCCCGCACTCCTGAGAGCTGCCCCGCACCCCCGGCCATCACCTTACGGCAACAACCGGTGCTACTCCCCTACTTCCCAAATAGCGCACCCAGCAGACCGCGGCGTTTGGGCTTCTCCTCTCGGTAGGAACCCTCGACGGCGGCTGCAACCTGGCGCGGTTGCTCGCCGCCTCCACGGCGCACGATCTGGTACAGGAAGGGCGATTTAACGTATTTGACCTCGAAGGGCGTGGCGTGCACGGTGCTCTCACCGGACAGATGCAGGCTCGGGCTGAGCGGCGCCACGATATGCGTTTCGCGCTTGTCGCTAAACACCACCGCGGCCGCGCGGCCCGTCTGGCCGTTTACGGCAATGCGCACCTGCTCGCCATCGCGGCCGTCTGTCGCCGGACGATCGACAAAGTAGACCGGCACCATCACCAGGCCGTCCTTATGTTTGCGGGCCTTGCGCGCCCACATGCGAATGCTCTTTTTATTGAGCCCCAGTACAGCCTCGGCGTCGTTGCCCGCAACGTCGAGCGCCAACTTATCAATGACCACCTGGTCCTTGGTAGACGCATCGACTGAGACAACGCGAAAGTCACCTTCCTGCATAGCGGGATCGAACGGCCCCACCTTGCCAAAGTCCCACGGCTCCAAAATGCCCATAAGGCGAACATCCAGGTAGTTGGCCCTGGGATATGCCCAGTCGAGCACCTCGTAGTACACCAGGGTCTCCTTGCTCAGGCCCTTGCCCGGGAAGGATGCCATCATGCGCAGGTCCGCGAGCGCCATGGGGAAATAGAAGAGCATCATGTCGTTTTGGATCGCGTCTTCTACGTCGTGCCCGGCAAAGGCGTCGGGATACTGACGCACCAGCTGCAGTGCGTTGGCGCGTGCCTGCTGCGGCGTTATCTCGCAGGGAATACCCTGCTCGGGCACATATTCCGCACCAACGCCCATGGTCAGACGCTTGCTAAACGTCCCCGGCTTGAGCAGGTCAGCGACACCGATTTTATTGCCGCACGAAGGGCACTCAAACACGCGCTGGGTTGACTCACCCTCAAAGGACGCTCCGCAGAAGGGGCAAGGAATACTCACATGCGTGGCATCTTGGAACTCCTGCGCCGTGCCGCGATCCTCCCACAGCAGATGTTCCAGGACCGACTGATTGCGCCAGTGCGAATTAAAGAAATACCAGTCCGGGTCCTCCGGGCGCTCGAGCTGCGAGACGTGCGTGAGCTTAAGCAGCCCATCGACAACCGTCAGCGGCGCATGGCGAATGCCCAAGGCGCTTTTGGGCTCCCCCGCATCGGCCTGCCACGGAATGACCGCACCGCAATAGGCGCACTCAAAGCTGCGCTTAGCCTGGTGTGAGTACATGGGGCCGCCGCAGTTTTGGCATTTAATAGCAAACATCTCATCCATGGAAACGTCCTCCTTTGCACAGGGGCTGTCGACATTAAGTATGTCGAGTAAACAGTCACATGCCCATACCCATGTGGCCCAAAATGGACCACCCAGGCAGACGAGAAGACTCGCTCGTTAGCACCGGCAGACTATTGCTGCATTTTCTGATCATCGGTGCACGGCGCCCCCGCGCGAGCTACACTATCCCCTTAAACATGATTGTGAGGACGATTGCCATGCTATTTGTTCATCGACTGGTACATAAACTTGTTCCCGGCAGCGAGGGCGAGCCGGTCGATGCCGGCACCCGCACCAACGCGGGCTTTGCCGCAAGCCTCATCTGCATTGGCCTCAACATCACCCTGTGCCTGGCCAAGGGCATCGCGGGCCTGCTCGCCGGTTCCGTCTCCCTCATCGCCGACGCTTTCAACAACCTCTCCGATGCCTCGAGCAACATCGTGAGCCTGCTTGGGTTCCGCCTTGCCAGCCGCCCGGCAGACGAAGGTCACCCCTATGGCCACGGCCGCTATGAGTACCTAGCCGGCCTATTCGTCGCCGTCCTGGTTTGCGCCGTCGGCATCAACCTGATCCTCGAGTCGGTCACTAAGATCATCAAGCCTTCCCCCACCGCATATTCGGTGCTCTCCTTAGCCGCCCTCGTCTTGTCCATGCTCGTTAAGCTCTGGATGGCCGCGTTCAACCGCGCACTGGGCAACCGAATCGATTCCGAGACGCTCATCGCCACAGCACAGGACTCCAAAAACGATGTCATCACCTCGGGCGCGGTCTTGACGGCAGCACTTATTTCGCAAACGACCGGCTTTGACCTCGATGGCTGGGCAGGCCTGGGCGTGGGCATCTTCATCTGCATCAGCGGCATGGGCCTCGTGCGCGACGCCATCAGTCCACTGTTGGGACAGGCACCCAGCCCTAAGCTTGTTCAAGCGATTCGCAACAAGATCATGTCGTATCCGCAGGTCCTGGGCACGCACGACCTCATGGTGCACGACTACGGTCCCGGCCGCCAGTTTGCCAGCGCCCACGTGGAGATGCCCGGCGAGGGCGACGCGTTTGAGCACCACGAGATCCTGGACACCATCGAGCACGACATCAAGCGCCAGATGGGCATCGACATCACGCTGCACTGCGACCCCATCGCCACCACAGGCGACGACCTGCGCGGCTGGGTCAAGCGCGGCGTCATGCAGATCGATCCCGCGCTCTCCATCCACGACCTGCACGAGCACGACGGGTTCGTTTCGTTTGACCTGGTGCGTCCCGACGGCTTTGACATATCCGACGAGGAGCTGCTGGAGCTCGTCACGCGCATCGTGCACGAGCGCCGGCCCGATGTCTCGTGCGTCGTCACATTTGACTCGGGCTTTAGCTCGCCCGAGCGTCCGGCAGAGCAGCTGTAACCCCGCTCCGCTCGGCCGCTAGTTTCCCTGTGCACCCAAAATGCCGTTTTGTAGGGCGTTCCAGGCATCTGTCGCCATGTCTCCCAAGTTCTGCGCGGTATCGCCCAGGTTTTGTGTCGTATCGCCCAGCTCTTGCGCCTTGTCTCCCAATTCCTGCGCCTTGTTGCTCAGGTCCTCCAGCATGTTGGAGCTCGAGCTGTCGGTGCCGCTTTGGCCGTCGGACGAGTTGCCCGAGCTGTTCTTATGCGTGAGTTGAATTTCAAGGTTACCGTTGTCGTTATAGTAGGCAGAAGTAACGACCCAGTTGGCATCGACGACGGGCGTTGAGCCATCATCAGTCAGAACCACGGCATTCGAAAGATCAGCGCCGCGCGACTTGAGAATCTTTTTGGCGTTGGACCAGTACTGTCCCGGGATATCGCCCAGCTCTACTGCACCCACCTGGGCGACCTCTGTCTGCTCGGCCGTCGTGCTGGTTGTAGCACCTCGCTTGTTGAGCATGCCCGACACAATGGCGAACACAATCGAGAGGGCAAAGAAGATCGCCAGCACAATGAGGATCTTCTTGATCACGCTCGACGAACGCGACGGCTTCTTCTCCTCGTCCTCGCCATATTGCGGAATCGACTTGGGGTACTCGCGATACGGCTCCCGCGACCCGTAGCGAGGCTGCGCCGTGCGAGGCATATACGTCGTCTGCTGAGGCTGCGAAATGGGATTCTGCGGCAGGTCATCATAGGGATTCGGCGTCGAGGCGGCATAAGAATCCTGCGGCGCGTAATCAAACGGGTCCGGAGCTGCGTTGCCATAGGGGCCATGCGAAGATGCAGCGTAAGAATCCTGCGCCGTGTCGCCATAGTCCATAACCCGGGTGGGCTCGGCAGAAGGCTGCGTCGCGGCGGGGTCGGTATAGCCGGGGTTGGGAACAACGCGGGTCGCATCGGCGCTATCGCCAGCCTGCGCGGAACCGTAGCCGCCCATCACGGTTGTCTTGTCCTGATCCATGCAACGATTCCTTTCCGTCGCCCGTAAGCATCAAGTTATCCATGCATTCTACCCGCGCAAAAGCCTATGATGGGCAGAGCCCGTCGGTATCTACAAGACAAGCGCGGCCAGAAACAAAAGCCCCGCCGGGCCTTGGTGGGCGCGGCGGGGCGGGCAAGCGGCTATGCGCGGCAGGCTTAGAACAGGCCGGTGATGTTGCCGTCGTTGTCGACGTCGATGTTCTCGGCCGCGGGAACCTTGGGCAGGCCAGGCATGGTCAGAACGCTGCCGGTCAGCGCGACCACAAAGTGGGCACCGGCGGAAACCTTGAGCTCGCGCACGGTGATGCGGAAGCCCTCGGGAGCGCCCAGCGCCTTGGCGTTGTCGCTAAAGCTGTACTGCGTCTTGGCCACGCACACCGGCAGGTTGCCAAAGCCGTTCTCACGCAGCTCGGCGAGCTGGCGCTTGGCAGCCGGCGTAAAGTCGACGCCGTCGGCGCGATAGACCTTGGTGGCAACGGCCTCGAGGGCGTCGGCCACATCGGCACCGTCCTCGTAGGCAAACTTGAGCTCGCTCGGCTGCTCAATCAGGCGCATAACCTCATCGGCCAGGTCGAGCGCGCCCTCGCCGCCCTTGGCCCAGACCTCGGACAGTTTAACGTTGACACCGAGCTTCTGGCACTCGGACTCGATAAGGGCAAGCTCTGCCTCGGTGTCCGTCGGGAAGCGGTTAATGGCAACCACACAAGGCAGACCGTAGACGTTCTGGATGTTGTCGACGTGACGGAGCAAGTTGGGCATACCGGCCTTGAGTGCCTCGAGGTTCTCCTCGTTGAGGTCGGCCTTGGCAACACCGCCGTTGTACTTAAGGGCGCGAGCGGTCGCGACGACCACGACGGCGTTGGGACGAACGCCCGTCATGCGGCACTTGATGTCGAGGAACTTCTCGGCACCCAGGTCGGCACCAAAGCCGGCCTCGGTAATGGCGACATCGCCAAAACGCATGGCCATACGCGTGGCCATGATGGAGTTACAGCCGTGAGCGATATTGGCGAAGGGACCGCCGTGGACAAACGCGGGCGTACCCTCGAGCGTCTGAACCAGGTTGGGTTTAAGCGCGTCCTTGAGCAGGGCAGCCATGGCACCCTGAGCCTTAAGGTCACGGGCGCGGACGGGCTCGCCGGCAAAGCTGTAGCCGACGACGATCTCGCCCAGGCGCTCCTTGAGGTCGCTGATGCTCGTAGACAGGCACAGAATTGCCATGACCTCTGAGGCGACGGTGATATCGAAGCCGTCCTCGCGCGGCACACCCTGGGCCTTACCGCCAATGCCGTCGATGACGTGGCGCAGCTGACGGTCGTTCATATCGACGACGCGCTTCCAAGTGATACGTTTAACATCGATACCGAGCTGGTTGCCTTGCTGAATATGGTTGTCGAGCATGGCGGCCAGCAGGTTATTGGCGGCGCCAATAGCATGGAAGTCGCCGGTAAAGTGCAGGTTGATGTCCTCCATGGGGATGACCTGCGCCCAGCCGCCACCGGCGGCACCGCCCTTCACGCCAAACACGGGACCGAGCGAAGGCTCGCGCAGGGCCACGGCGCTCTTGACGCCGCGACGACGCAGGCCGTCGGCCAGACCGATGGTCGTGGTGGTCTTGCCCTCGCCCGCAGGCGTTGGGTTGATAGCGGTCACGAGGACGAGCTTAGCCTGGTGATCAGTCGGCTCGTTGAGCAGTGAATAGTCGACCTTAGCCTTGTCGAAGCCATACGGAATAAGGTGCTTAACGTCGACGCCGGCGTTCTTGGCCACCTCGGTAATAGGCAGCGGCGTGATAGAACGTGCGATTTCGATGTCAGTAGGCATGGGCGGTCCTTTCGTTACCGAATGAGAAAAAGACCAATTCAGCATAGCACGGGCGCGCAATAGTAAAACACCCATAACCGATGAACGGCGATTTGTTTACCCGATGCCCAGCGATAGCCCAACAGCCCGCCATAACAAAGCGCCCTAAACGGTAGGTTCAATCCCCAAATGCTCAAAGGTGCGAAGGGTTGCCTGACGGCCCTGCGGCGTACGAATCATCAACCCGCACTGCAGCAGATACGGCTCATAGACATCCTCAAGCGTACCCGGGTCCTCGCCCACCGCGCTGGCAAGCGTGGTCAAGCCAACGGCACGGCCGGAGAACGTCTTGGCGAGTGTCTCCAAAATGCGAATATCCATCCAGTCCAAGCCAAGCTCGTCGATCTCGAAAAACTCGAGCGCCTGACGGCAGATATCGAGCTCGATAGGGCCGTTGCCGCGCACCTGCGCGTAATCGCGCACGCGCTTGAGCAGGCGATTGGCAAGGCGTGGCGTGCCGCGCGAACGCGAGCCGATCTCGAGCGCACTGGGATGGTCGATCGTCACGCCCAAGATAGTCGCCGAGCGCGTCACAATCTGGGCGAGCTCCTCGACCGTGTAGTAGTCCAGGCGATATGAAATGCCAAAGCGGTCGCGCAACGGGCCGGTCAACATGCCCGAACGGGTCGTGGCCGCCACCAACGTAAACTTGGGAATATCCAAGCGAATCGAGCGCGCAGCCGGACCCTTGCCGATCACGATATCGAGCGCAAAGTCCTCCATCGCGGGATACAGAACTTCCTCGACCGAACGGTTGAGGCGGTGGATCTCGTCGATAAACAGCACGTCACCCGGTTGCAGGTTAGTCAGAATGGCCGCCAGGTCGCCGGTGCGCGCGATGGCCGGACCGCTCGTCGTCTTAATCTGAGCGCCCAGCTCGTTGGCGATAACCGTAGCCAGCGTGGTCTTGCCCAGACCCGGAGGGCCCGAGAAGATCACGTGGTCGAGCGTCTCGCCGCGGCTCTGCGCGGCCTCAATCAGCACGCGAAGGCTCTGCTTGATATGCTCCTGACCGCAGTAGTCATCCAAGCGCTGGGGACGCAGGGTACGATCGACATCGAGGTCCTCGGGCGTCAGCTCCGAGCCCACCATGCGCTCACCGTGCGCCATGGATGCCGCCGGCGAGTTGCCGGGCGTCGCCCACAGGTCCTGAGAGTCATCGGCTTCCCACATCACGCATCCATTCCAAGTCGCTTAAGCGCCGCGCCGAGCAGATCCTCGACACGCATATTCTGCCCATCATACCCGCTCAGGGCAACATCGGTCTCCTGCGGGCTAAAGCCCATGGAGAGGAGCGCCGCGCGGGCATCGTCGATGGCCGAGGGAGCGGCGGCGGGCACGGGCATCGAAACCTGACCGGGAATCACATCGACCGGCACAAAGCCCTTGTCCTTGGCAAAGGTGCTCTTGAGCTCCAAGATGAGGCGCTGGGCGGTCTTTTTGCCCACGCCGGGCACCTTGGCCATGCCCTTGTCGTCCTCGGCCATCACCAGCGAATACAGCTGTCCCACCGTATAGGTGGAAAGCACGGCAAGCGCCAGGCGCGGACCGACGCCCGAGACGGACACGAGCCTGTCAAACATCGTGCGCTCGTCCTTGGAGGAAAAACCGAAAAGTGTCATGGCGTCCTCGCGCACCTGCATACGCGTGTAGAGGCGGACCTCGCCGCCGGGCGTCGGCAACGTGGCCGCAGTGCTGCCCGAGATGCCGAGCTCAAAGCCAACGCCCGACACATCGACGACAGCAGAGCTCATCGTGGCCTCGACAAGCGTTCCGTGGAGCTGGGAAATCATCAGTATCCGGTTCCTCTCTGTTGATAGAACTCGCCGCCGGTAAGCGCCCGGGTGCGGCTGAGGTTTACGTGGCAGATGGCGCAAGCCAGGGCATCGGCGGCATGGTCGGGATGCGGGTCGTGATCGAGCTGTGTGAGCGTACGCACCATATAGGCGACCTGCCGTTTGTCCGCGGCACCGGTGCCCACCACAGCCTGTTTGATCTGCATGGGCGTGTACTCGCCAATCTCGAGCGCGCACTCCGAAAGCGCCACGAGCGCAGCACCGCGGGCATGCGCCGTGGGGATGGCCGAGCGGACGTTGGCGCCAAAGTAGATGCTCTCGACAGCCGCGGTATCGGGGCGATAGCGCTCGACGACATCCTTAAGATCGCGGGCGATATGCGACAGGCGCACCGCGAGCGGACTTCCGGCACTGGTCTCGATGCAGCCATAGGCACGACAGCGAACCTCGCCACGCCGCTCCTCGATAATCCCCCAACCCGTATGGGCCAAACCAGGGTCGATACCCAAGATAACCAAGCCGACCTCCCCTCGCCAAAAGCACGGCGCAAGGCAAGGCCTCGCGCATCATTCACGAACGTCTGTTCTAGAATAACACAACGGGGTCAAGACGCTTAGTTGAAGTATCGGGGTTGGGAGCGAATCCCATCCCCAGTTTAGTTCTGCGAGAAGAATGGGAACTGTCGGGAATCAACCGGCGGATGCGGCATCGGGCCACCCTGGGGACCACCTTGCGAGCCGCCCTGACCGCCCATCATCTTATCGATGGCGTCCTGAACCTCGCCCTCGAACTTCTTCATTCCCTCATGCAAACGACGCTGACCGTCCTCAGAGCGCAGCTCCTCCATCTGCTCGGGCGAAATACCCAGTAGCTCGCCCAGTATGCCCATCATCTCGCCGCGCATACGCTCACTCGTATCCTCGTCAGCAAAACGGCGCACCTCGGCGCGCGCCAGCGAATCGACCGACATACGCTCCTTGCCGTTAAGCCCCAGGTCGGACCACGCGAGCATGTACGGCCAAGAGCGCTCGGCAAACGAGCGGGATGAGACGATCGGTGCCGTCGGCAACATGCGGCGGGCAGCCTCACCCTGTCGAACGAGCATCAGCAGCAGCGAGCAGGCCTCAGGCTTGCCAGCGGCCATCGGGATATCGTCGAAAGATCGATTGCGGTCCACGTGCGCCTCGAGCGCGCCATCGACCTCACCCGGCTCAAGCCCGCCGAGCAGCTGTGCCGCGCGGTCGAGCATATCGACCGGACCGTCAAGCGTCGAGAGCGCCTGCGCCAGCACTCGCTCCATACAATCTTCCACCGCGTTGAGCGTCACGAGCTCTTGGGGCACCACGGCAGACGTGCGGTTGCGCACACGCGCCACAAACTCAAGCGTCGACAGGTACACATCGCCAAAAGGCGCGTAATCGCCCTGATAGCCGCCGCAAAGCGCCGGCGCCGCCAGCGCGTACTCGGTCTTGGAAAGCGGGCTCAGCGCCATCGCACCCAGCTCGAGCGCCGTGTCCTCCAGCATGAGGCCCAGCGTGCGCGAGCGCAGGCGCTCGGCATCGCCCGCCGACACGTCGCGATCGAGCACACGCGCCGCATCCGGTGCATCGCGCTCGACAGTGCGAATGTGCAGACGCTCGGCGATGGCGCGGACGGCGGCACAGCGGGCAGCCTCGGCCTCTTCCTGCGCCGGCGTAAAGATACGGTTGCGCCCCAGCACCAGGCCAATCACATTACGCGGGCCCAGAGCGTCGACGGCCAGCGCCGCCAGCAGGGACGACGGCAAGTCACCCTCGAGTGCCACCACAGCACGCGACGCACCGTGGGCTCGGGCGTTGTCGCGCACGGCGAGCACCAGCGCCTGCCACAGCCACTCCTCGGAACGGAACTCGGGCAGTTCGTGATCTTCCGGGGCATCGAGCATCACGCCGCGCTGAATCTCCTGAACCAGCAGGCTCTCCTCAAAACACGGCGCCTGGGCCACCACGCGACCGCAGTCGTCGAGCACAAACGAACCGCCGGTATACACCGACTCGTCATAGGCACCGACCGGCGCCATGCAGGCAAACCACACGCTGCGCTTGGATGCGATCTTGCGGTAGGCGCCGCTGCGAACGGCGGCAATGGCGGCAGTCTCGCGGTCGGTCATGTCAAACGCATTGAATTGGAAATAGGCGATGAGGTCGACGCCGGTCGGCAGCATCTCGAGCTCGCGGTCCAAGTCGAAGATCACGGCGATACGCACGCCGTCCACGTCGAACACCGGCGGCGCCCAACGCGTGTCGTTGTTCTCGCCACGCTGCAGGGCAATGCTCGAACGCGCCGGCACCACATGACCGTCCTTGAGCATCATGTAGTCGAGCAGCGGCTGGCCCTCAAACGAAACCGCCGCGGGCACGATGCAGATCATATCGAGTTCTTGGATACGCTCGGCGACACCAGTCAAGCCGGCAAGCATGTCGTGCTCAAAATCGGCAGCGCCCACCAGGCCGCCGGGCAGGGCTCCCATAAAGAGCGGAGCTGGCACGCACAGCACGCGCGCGCCGCGCTCATGAGCCAGGCGCGCCTGGTCCTCGATGCGACCGCAAATGCCCTCAATATCACCCAGGCGCATATCGATCTGTGCAAGTGCGAGCTTCATGGCTCAGCCCTTTCCGTCGTAAACCATCGTTGTCGTAGTAAAAGCGCCGGCCGCATGATGCAGTCGGCGCTCGCATGTGCATATGCTAGCTATGATACCCCGAGCGGGGGCGCGCTCCTAGAACGTCGCGGACCACAGCCCATGCAGGTTGCAATAGGCATAGACGGTACCGGTCTTGGAGCCGCCGGCAAAAAACGTCGCGGGCTTCATGCCGGGCTCAAGGTAATGGACCTCCAGGCGGCCTTCGGCCTCAAGGGCAATCCACTCGATGTAGTGCTCGGGCAGCATGGGGTGCTCCGTCGAGCCAACGCGTGCGCGAATCACGTGACCGTCACGCTCGGTCTCGACGACGGGCACGTGCTTCTCGTGCGCCGCGTCCTCGGTGTTCGCGGTCAGCTCCGTGCAGCCGGCAGGGGTTGCAACGTCGTTGCCGAGAGCGGCGATGAGCTTACCGTCGGGGTCCTTAAAGAATTTCGCCATGATGTTCTCCTTTGCTGATGTGCCAATATTCCTGATGGTTCTTATGCCCAAATGCAGACAAACCATCCACGGCATAGCAAATGAACACATAACGGATCAGGCAAGCGGTCGGGCCAAAATGCGTCGACCGTCCTGCCCACTCCAGCAGTCCCACCCCGCGCGCAGCTAGCGCCCGTCGCCGCCGAGCAGTGTCAGAACATCTTCGCGGGTAAACAGCGCCGACGAGATGCCGTCGCCGCCGAGCACGCTGTTGACCAGATCGCGCTTGGACTCCTGCATCTGCATAATGCGTTCCTCGATCGTGTCCTTGGCGATGAGCTTGTACACGGTCACGGTGTGTTGCTGGCCAATACGATGCGCGCGGTCGGTCGCCTGATCCTGTGCGGCCACGTTCCACCACGGGTCGTAGTGAATGACCACGTCGGCCGCCGTCAGGTTAAGGCCCACGCCGCCCGCCTTGAGCGAAATCAAAAAGACCGGAACCTCGCCCGCTTGGAACTGTGCGACCATCTTGGCGCGGCTCTCCTTAGACGAAGCGCCCGTGAGCTTAAGGAAAGCGATGTCCTCCTTGGCCAAGCGCTTACCGATGATATCGAGCATGCCCGTAAACTGGCTGAACAACAGGATGCGATGCCCGCCGTCGAGGGCGCCGTACACGAGCTCCATGCACGTATCGAGTTTGGCGCTCCCCGCCTTGTAATCCTCGTAGTGTAGACGCGGGTCGCAGCAGATCTGGCGCAGCTTGGTAAGCTCGGCGAGCACCTTGAGCTTGTCTTTCTTAAACTCGGATGCTTCGCGATGCTGCACCTGCTGGGCGATGCGGTCCTGGTTGGCCAGGTAGAGCTTGCGCTGCTCGCCGGTGAGCTGCGCCATGACCGTATCCTCGATCTTCTCGGGCAGGTCGGCCACCACGTCTTCCTTTACGCGACGCAGCACAAACGGCGATACGAGCGCCTGCAGGCGGGCGGCGCTGTCGCCCTCGGCATGCTCGACGGGACTCTCAAAGCGCTTGGCAAACGACTCGCGCGTGCCCAGCAGGCCCGGCATCAAAAAGTCGAAGATGCTCCAGAGCTCGGATAGGCGATTTTCGATGGGCGTGCCCGTCAGGGCAAAGCGCACGCCGGCCGGCAGGCGCTTTGCGGCGCGTGCCACCTGGGTGAGCGGGTTTTTAATGTACTGGGCCTCGTCGAGCACCACGCGGGCAAGATCCTGCCCGGCGTACTCGTCGATATCGCGGCGCATAAGGTCATACGACGTCACGACCACGTTATGCTCTGCCACGCCGGCAATCTGCACGCGGCGCTGCGCCTTGGCGCCCACGATGGCGCACATATCGAGCGAGGGCGCAAAGCGCTCCAGCTCGGCAGTCCAGTTGTACACGAGTGAGGCCGGGCATACCACGAGCGTGGGCTTGGTGTCCCCCGCCTCCACGCGCGCCAGGATATGCGCGATCATCTGGAGCGTTTTGCCCAGGCCCATGTCGTCGGCCAAGATGCCGCCGAGGCCCAGGTGTTCGAGCGAGCCGAGCCACTGATAGCCGTCGACCTGATAGCCGCGCAGCGTGGCCTTGAGCGAGGCGGGCACCGTAAAGTCCATCTTGCCGAGCGTGTCCAGGCGCTCGACGGTACGACGGAACGCGGCGTCGCGATCGGCCTCGAGCGCCGGCGTGTGCGCAAGCATGCTATCGACAAACAGGGTACTCGACGCGGGAAGCGACACACCGTCGAGCAGGTCGACAGCATCGACACCCAGGTCCTCGGCGAGGCCAAACGCGGCTCGGGCTCCCTCGTCCAGGCGAATGATGTCGCCGGACGTAAGGCGCGCAAACGTTTGATGACGCTTGTACGAATCGAGATAGACGGCAAGGTCTGCCGCCGAAAGCCCGCTCGCGCCCAACTCGACGTCGAGCAAGTTGCTCTTAACGGTGGCGCGCACCGAAAGTTTGGGTGCAGGGCGCACCGAGATCTGGCGCAGGCGGTCGCTGAGCATAACCTCGCCCAACTCGGACAGGGCAGACAGGCCCTCGGTCAGCAGGCAGAACAAGCTCTCGTCATCGCGCTCCTCAAACGCCAGGACACCCTCGTAGAAATCGAAGTACAGGGCCGCCGTGTCCATAACGCGAAACTCCGCCACCTCGTCGCGCGGCGGAATGCCCGGGCGCCGCTCTTCGAAGGGGCTGCCCGGAGCGCCCAGACTAAAGAGATCTGCCGACCAGTCGCCGTAGGTAACCGTAATTATGCAGGTCACGAGCCCATCGTCTACGCCAATCTCAAAATGGAAGCTCGCCTCGGGTGCCACGGCATCAAGGGCGGCGGGAGCGGTCAGGTCGGTGTAGTCGCGCAAGATCGGCAGCGCCATGCGGCAGAACTCGCCCACCTGGTCGGCGGCGACATGGGCCGGCGTGCGGCAGGGCAACAAGCGCGACAGGAACGACGCCGCGTGTTGGGCAAACGCCGCGTCGGTACGGCGCGCGCGGCGTGTGTCGACCAGGTAGGCAACGTTGTCCGAGGCGAAGCAATACATATCGGCCGGCAGGCGCAGGTCATAGCTACCTCCCGCCGCCGGAGCAATCTTTGCGGCGAGGAGCGGTGGGCGGCAAGTCGGGGCTTCGTCCTCTCCCTGCGGCGACGGCTCGACCGCCACCTCGTAGGAGCGATGCGTCGTCGTCCCCCGCGACCAGGCAGGCTCAAAGGAAATGGTCCTACCGCGCAGCAGGTCCAGCACGGACACGATGGAATACTCGGATAGCGGCAACTGACGCTCGGCGACAAAACCGCTGCGGGCAAAGTCGTACGACGCCGAGCGCGAACTCGTGATGTCGCTCAGGTAGGCAACCGTCATCGTGACAAGGTCGAGCAACTTTGTCGACACGTCATCGAAGGCCTCGGGCACATGGGCAAACGTAAGCTTCTTGCCGTAAGAAAATGTGCCGCCGCGCACATAGGCATCGGCCATGCCGTCGATATCCTTAACCACATAGGACACCGAACCGCAGCGGATGCGAAACTCGAGCGCCCAGCTAAAGCGCTCGCCAAACAGCGGATTGTAGTACGGCACCAACGAGGGCTCCAGTACCGCTTTGGGAGCATCGGGATCAATGGCGCCGGCGAGCTTGCGACGCATGACCACGAGCTCGTCCATGCGCGCTTCCGACAGATCGGAGAGCGCCGCCATAAGGCTCGGGCTCGTGGGAACGGGCGCCGGGAAGGGAAAGTTAGGGTTGACCGCAGATGCGGTGGGCGCGGGGCGGGCGGACTGCTTGGATTGTGCGGGCGGTACCGTAGTCGTGCGAACCGGCGTGCGCAAGCCCTCGACGGGCTCGGCGCCACTGGCATCCAGATACGCCAACGCCGTGGCGATAGCGTGTTTGCACATGCCGGAATAGCGAAAGGCGGCCGGGCAATCGCAGTCGTAGTCGACAACCTCGTGCTCGTCCATGTCGAGCGCCACGTGCGTCTTGTACAGGTCGCCGCGCGAGCCGCGCACCGAGCCCTCGACCGTCACGTTTTTGGAGAAGCGCGAGCCGCTGTCCTCGATCGACAGCACGGCACCGTTGAGCATGAGCGAACGCCCCTTCATAAAGGTGCCGCTCAACGCCGCCTCTTTGCGAAGCGCCTGTACAAACGTCCCCTGTGCCATCGCTTCCTCCAATCCACACAGGGTAGCTAATTTGGGACGGGGCTATTTTAGCTACCCCCATATGTCGGTTGAGACGCATTCCGACCCCGACTCATTCGCCGTCAGTCAAAGGGTAGCTAAAATAGCCCCGTCCCAAATTAGCTACCCCGGCAAAGGCACCCCTAGATAACCGTCACGCGGCCTTGGTTGCCAACGATGGCCTTGGCCTCGGCCAGCAGCGGAATCGAGCGTGCGTTAACCTTGGCCGGCACCTCGGCACGCAACACGCGCCCGTCCACCTGCTCGATAAAGATCTCCACGCGGTCGCCGCCCGGGTTGGTGGTGAGCACCGTGGCCAGGCGCGCCATATTGCCCTGGCTAAAGCGGCTGTTGGGCACCATGACCTCAAACACCCTGGGCTTGTTGTTCTCCTCGTTAAGCTCCAGCGGCACGATCTCCTGCGCGATGATCTGGTCGCCGCGATCCGAGCGCTCGAGCTTGCCCTTGATGCGCACAAACGCATCGGACAGCTGCGCGCCGGTCTCAGGATCAACCTCGCCGTACAGATACCCCTCGGCCTCCTTGTAGGTCTTGGGGAACACCACGACCGTGGCCTCGCCTTCCATGTCCTCGAGCTGCACAATGCCCATGGGGTCGCCGTTTTTGGTCACGCGCTTGGACACGCTCGAGACCATGCCGGCCCACCACAGTGCCTTGCCCTCGGGAATCTCCTGGTTGATGGTACCGCCCGTGGGGTTTTGCACCTCGTAGCCGGTGTCGATCTGCGAGAACGAGAAATCGCGCGCTTTGCTAAGTGCATACTCAAACGGGCGCAGCGGGTGGTCCGAGACATAGATGCCCAGAACCTCCTTCTCCTGGCTCAGCTTAAGGTGGCGGTCCCACTCCTGGCCATCCGGATCGGGCACGCTCACCTCGAAGCCCGAGCCCTCAACATCGCCAAACATGTCGAAGAACGACGTCTGGCCGCTCGCGCGATCCTTCTGGCGCTTTACCGCAGCGTCGATGATGTTCTCGGGGTTGTTCTTGTCCACAAAGTGCATCATCTGGCGACGCGGATACCCCGTGGAGTCGAAGGCGCCTGCCTTGATCAGGGATTCGATCACGCGGCGGTTGGCCTGGCTCGAGTCCACGCGCTCGACAAAGTCGTGCAGCGTCTTAAACGGACCGCCCGCCTCGCGCTCAGCGATAATCGCCTGCGCAACGCCGGTGCCCACGCCTCGAATGCCGGCCAGACCAAAGCGCACGCCCTCCTTAGTAGCCGTGAACTCGGTACCGGACTCGTTGACATCTGGCGAAAGCACAGGAATGCCGTCGTGACGGCATGCCGAGACGTAGTGCACGATCTTGTCGGTCTTGCCCGTATAGGACGTCAGAACGGCCGCCATGTACTCGTGCGGATAGTGCGCCTTGAGCCACGCCGTCTGCATAACCAGAATGGCGTAGCCGGCGGAGTGCGACTTGTTGAAGGCGTAGGACGCGAACTCGAGAACATCGTCCCAAATCTTCTGGGCGACCTCGCGCGTGTAGTTGTTCTTGATGGCGCCATTCATCCAGTGGTCGTAGGTGGTCTCGTCCGATCCATCCTCCCAGTGCAGCACCGTCGACGTGAGCAGCTTGATCTTTTTCTTAGCCACGGGCTTACGGATACGCGAGTCCGATTCGCCCTTGGAGAAGCCGCACATCTCGACGGAGATGAGCATAACCTGCTCCTGGTAGACCATGGTGCCGTAGGTTTCGCCCAGGATGTCGTCCAGACGGTCGTCATAGGAGACGGCCGGCTCCTTGCCGTTCATACGGTTGATGTAGGACGAAACCATGCCGGCGCCCAGCGGGCCCGGGCGGTACAGAGCGATCAATGCTACGACGTGCTTGTACTCGGTGGGCTTCATGTTCTTGATCGTGGCCGTCATGCCGGCGGACTCGACTTGGAAGACGCCGGCGGTGTGGCCGGAACCCATGAGCTTAAAGATCTCGGGATCGTCAAAGGGAATCTCTTCCTCTTTGATGTCGATGCCGAAGTTCTTTTTGATGTTTGCCTTGGCCTTGGAGATAACAGTCAGCGTGCGCAGGCCCAAGAAGTCCATCTTGAGCAAGCCCATGTCGGCAACGGTATGGCCCTCGTACTGGGTAATCTCGACGCCGCCCTTGGTGTCGAGCTTGGTGGGCACGTGCTCGTTGACGGGGTCGCGGCAGATCAGAACGGCGCACGCGTGCACGCCCTCGCCACGGGTGAGGCCCTCGATTGAGAGCGCCGTGTCGATGATGCGGCGGGCGTCGTCGTCCTTTTTATATGCCTCGGCAAAATCGGGGTTAAACAGGTCCTCTTTGCCGGGTTGCTTTTCGAGCACCTGCTTGAGCTTGACCTTGGGGTCGCTCGAGACCATCTTGGACAGACGCTGGCCCATGTAGACCGGGTAGTCCAGGACGCGAGCGGCGTCGTTGATGGCCTGCTTGGCCTTAATGGTCGAGTAGGTGATGACGTGGGTGACCTTCTCGGGGCCGTAGAGCTGGCGAACGTGCTCCACGACCTCGAGGCGCCGCTCATCGTCGAAGTCCATATCGATATCGGGCATCTCGGTACGCTGCGGGGACAGGAACCTCTCGAACATCAGACCGTTCTCGAGCGGGTCGAACGCGGTGATGTTCATGGCGTAGGCGACGATAGCGCCGGCGGCCGAGCCACGGCCGGGGCCGACGCCGATGCCGTTGTCCTTGGCCCATTGCACGTACTCGGCGACGATCAAAAAGTAGGCGGCAAAGCCCTTGTCGCAGATGACCTTGTATTCGTACTCAAAGCGCTCTTTGATGTTGACGCCACCGATCTCGCGCGTGGCCCAGTCGTCACCGTAGTGCTGGCGCAGGCCCTTCTCGCACTCGCGGCGGAACTGGCTCTCGTGCGTCTCGCCGGGATCGAGCAACGGGAAGCGCGGCAGGATGATGGAGTCCCAGTCCAGCTCAACGTAGCACTTGTCGGCGATCTCGAGCGTGTTGTCGCAGGCCTCGGGGCAATACGGGAACATCGCCCGCATCTCCTCCTCGGTCTTCATGTAAAACTCCGAGCCGGTCATGCGCATGCGGTTGGGGTCATCGACCTTGGCGTTCATGCCAATACACATGATGACGTCCTGCACGGGAGCGTCCTCGCGGCGCAGGTAGTGGAAGTCGTTGGTAGCGATGACCTTGACGCCTACCTGCTTGGCGATGTCGATGAGCGTGCGGTCCATCTGCTCATCGGTCAGGCCGTTGTCGGTGGTGATGCCGTGTTCCTGGATCTCGATATAAAAGTCGCCAGGTTCGAAGGTATCACGGAAGGTCTCGGCCCACTTGATGGCGCCCTCCATGTCACCGCGGTCGATGTACTTGGGGATGATGCCCGCGATGCAGGCGCTCGTGCAGATCATGCCCTTGGCGTGGCGGCGCAGGTTGTCGAGCGTCACGCGGGGCTTGTAGTAAAAGCCCTGCACGGCTGCCTCGGAAACCGTCTGCATCAGGTTGACGTAGCCCTCCTGGTCCTTGGCCAGAAGGATCATGTGGTAGAGCTCGGGCTTATGGTCGCGGGCAAGCGTCTCGTCCGGCGTAAAGTAGACCTCGCAGCCAAAGATGGGCTTGATGACCAGAGGCGGCTTGAGCTCGTCGATGTTGCCCTTCTCGTCCCACATGGCCATGTCCTTCACATACTGGGCATGCTCGCGCGGGTTTTCCTCGGGATCGGGCTCCACCAGCTCGTCGCGGCGATCCTTTTCCAAAAAGGCCTTGTCGTGGCTCCAGGTTTTGTACTCGGGCGTGTTGTGGTTGACGGCGTCGCAGGCCAGCGCCAGGTCGGGTACGCCATACATGTAGCCGTGGTCGGTAATAGCCACGGCGGGCATGCCCAGCTCTACGGCACGGTTTGACCATATCCTGGATACGGGTTGCGCCGTCGAGCATGGAGAAAACGGTGTGGTTGTGCAGATGGACGAATGCCATGTGATGAGCTCCGATGCGGGTTCGTGTTCTGACTGAACGATTTTACCGCACGGCACGGACAGCACCCGAACCTAGCCAAACCCACACGGGTAGCTAATTTGGGACGGGGCTATTTTAGCTACCCCCATATGTCGGTTGAGACGCATTCCGACCCGACTCATTCGCCGTCAGTCAAAGGGTAGCTAAAATAGCCCCGTCCCAAATTAGCTACCCCTGAGCTGCGGTGGAATCGGGAGGGATTCCACCGCACGCTGTTGAGGGCTAAAGATTGTAGGTGACTACTTGAGGTTCGGCGGGTTCGACGAAGATGGTTGGATCCGGCTGTTCCACGCGGACGAACTTGACGGTCACGGCCTCAAAGCCCGCCTTGTGCAACACATCGGCGTAGACGCGCGCCTGCAGGGCGTGCTTCTCCTGCAGCTGTTCCGGCGTCTCATCCGGTGCGCCGCCCGTCTTGTAGTCGATGACCAGCGCGCGTGACGAATCCGCCGGGTTCGTTGCCAACGCATCGATGGCGCCCTCGGCATACATGCCGTAGCGGGCAATGTCCTCGTCCTCGCAGCCCAGCGAGAAGAACGGTACCTCGGCACGGACGCACGGCCAGGCAAGCAGCTCGGCACGGACCGCCGACCTGAGCCAGCGATTCAGGGCAATGTCAAAACGCTCGCGCTGCTCCGGCGTCAGGCACCACAGGCGCGCCAGCGCATCGGCGCGCGCGGCGGGCAGTTCATTGGCGCCCATCTCGATGAGCCACTGGCAGGCAGCATGGAACGCCGAGCCCAAGGCCATGGGATTGCCGAGGGGCTCGGCAGCAACCACGTCCGCATCGGTCATCTCCGAGCCATCCGAGTCTTCATCATCGCCGGCCTCGTCCATGGGCACACGCGTCTCGGCGGCACGATCTTCCGCCTCGGCATGCAGGGCCGCGGCGATCGATGAGTAGCTATACGAGTCACGCGCCGGGAACGGGCAGGTGCCCATGCGCACGCCCACCGCCTGGGGATACACGAGCTCAAACGAATCGGGCTCGGGGTCGGCAGGACCGGGAACGGCGGCGCGGGCATCTGCACCGGCACCCTCCGGCTCCGCATCGCCACGAACAAGCCTGCCCTCGGCATCCAGCGAAGCGTTAGCCTCAAAAGCCTGCTCGCCAAAGGTAAAGTCCGAAAGCGAAATGAGCTCGTAGTCGCCCGGCTGGGAGTTGTCGAACACCAGGCGGTCGGCATCGAGCTGCGGCAAGGCCTGCGCGTCGGTCGGCAAAATACGGCGCAGTACGTCGTAGGTCAGATCGGTCTCGACATCGAAGGTCGGCGCCGCCACCTTGCCACGGCTCACGCCGGCATCCATTGCCAGAATGACCAGCTCGCGTGCACGCGTCATGGCGACATAGAGCAAGCGGGCCCGCTCCTCGAGCGAAAGCTGCAGGTCGTCGTTGCGCAGGCGAGCAAATGCCTCGGCGGGAGAACCCGTCGCACAGACGTCCTCCATGAGCTCCGGCGGCAACCATAGCGACGTGCCCTTACCCTTAAACGCATGCTCAAACTGCTTTTTGACGTCATCGCCCTTCACAAAGGTTCCGTCCGCAAGCTTAACGCCGTCGAAGCGTGCCGGCAGCGCCACGACCTGCGCTCCGCCCTCGACGCGACCCATCTGTGCCGCGCCCGAGGACTTACGCACGCCAAAGCACTCGGCGACCGCCACGACCGGATATTCCAGACCCTTGGAGGCGTGCACCGTCATGATGCGCACCGCGCCGTCGCCCTCCTCGTTGAGGGCGCCTGGGGCCTCCTTGCCCGCCAGGAAGCGATTGAAGGCAAGCGCAATGGAGCGCGGAGAATTGCCGAACTCGGCCTCCGCCTCGGTCACGGCATCGAGCGCCTTGAGCACGTTGGCGGCGATGGCCTTGCCCTCGGGGCCGCGCTGCGCTAGACGCACAAACCAGCCGGAGGCGTTGACCACGTCGCGCGCGATGGAGGCGAACGAATCGCGACCCACACGACGAAGCGCATACCGCAGTACCTCGCGGGCGCGCGTCACCAGTGGCAAGCCCTGCAAGCCGGGCACATCGGAATCGCTCATGATGCCCGCATCGATGTTGCGGCGCGAGGTCTCCCCCGTCTGGTCGTCCAGCTTGGTCGCCAGCGCCAGGAACTCCTGGGCGCCCAGCGCAAACATCGGCGATGCCAGCAGCGGCATAAGGCCCTGCGCCGTATCGGCCGGGTTGGCGAGCGCACAAACCAGGGCGCGCACCGTCTGCACCTCGGCAGCTTGGGCAAAGACCGAGCCGCCCGCGATAACGCAGTCGAGCCCCTGGTCGCGGAAGGCCTGGGCGTAGACGTCGGCGTTGGTCATGCGGCCCAGTAGCAGCACCATGCCGCCCTGGGGCTGGCCCGCTTTAACGAGCGCTTGGAACCGCTCCGCAATCGCACGAGCTTTCGCCTGCGTTCGCTCCTGGGTGCTGCCGCCGGCAACGAGCAGCGCCTGGCGGCGCGAAGCCTTTGCCTTGAGCTTGTCCTCGCGATCGTCACTCGGCTCAAGATCCAAGAACCCCTGCATCAAACCACCGGTATCGCCGTCAAAGACGCGTGCCACATAGCGCAGCACCTCGTCATGACTGCGGAAGTTGCGCACGAGCTTGACGAGCTCGCCGGCAGGGGCATCGGATGCGACGGAGGTCTCAGGCGCAGCAGAGGAGCCCACCTTGCGCTCCTGGCGACGGAACACCTCGACCTCTGCCCCACGAAAGCGATAGATGGACTGCTGCGCATCGCCCACGGTGCACAGCGCGCGCTCCCCCGCACCCGTCAGATAGCGAATCAAATCGACCTGCATCTGGTCGGTATCCTGAAACTCATCGATCATGACCATCTTAAAGCGGCCTTCATAGGCCGCTCGAATAGCCGGGTAGTCGCGCAGCGCCTCATACGCCATGCGGAGCAGGTCGTTGCTATCGAGCGCGGACTGACCCGCCTTGAGTGCGCGGTACTCCACCTCCACAGCACGGGCAAGCCCCACCAGCGCATCAAGCGCCGGACTGCCGCAGGCAAGCACAATATTGACAAACGCATCGGCGGCCTCGGCCTTGAGCAGCTCAACCTGCTCCTTAGGGAATGCCTTGCTCGCCCGAGGCATGGTGCACGACATCATGAGTCGCGCCGCATCCGCCATGGTCTTGCCGCTCGCCTCGAACGCATCGATGGCATCGAGCGCCACCTGCGCTTTCTCGGTCGCGGCCTTGCTTGCGCCCAGCGCCGCACGATAGGCATCGGCAAGGGCCGAAGTGTCGGCATGACCGTGTGCCACGCGCACGTCGTCCATGCCGCCCGGCAGCTGGCTCGAGAGCTCCAGCAGCTCGCGCACCAGGCCCTTGATGGTGGTGCCGGCGCCAAAAGGGCCGCCCTCGCCCGCCATGGGATACCAGGCGTAGAGGGCCTTGAGCGATGCCGCGAGCTCGGGGGCGGCATCGGGTGCCGTCGCGCGGGCCAGCACATGCTCAACAGCCTGGTCCATAAGCTCGTCGGTATCGGTGAGCACCGTGAACTCGGGATCGACGCCCAGCTCCAGCGCGTGCGCGCGCAGGATACGCGAGCACATGCCGTGAATGGTCGAGATCCACGCGTCGTCGACGGTCAGGGCCTCCTCGTCCATCCCCTCGTCGATGAGCGCGCGGCGCACGCGGTCACGGATCTCAGCCGCGGCATCTTTGGTAAAGGTAATGGCGAGCACCTGGTCCAGATGCTCAACGAACGGACCGGATTCGGGCGAGAGCGCGTAGACGATGCGGCGCGTGAGGGTAAAGGTCTTGCCCGAACCGGCACCCGCCGAGACAAACAGCGGACGGTCGAGCGTTTTGACGATCTGCAGCTGTTGCGGCATCAAAGTCGAAAGATCCATGGTCTACACGTCCCTCCTTACAAACGTTCCTTCGTGGTTATACGAGCAGCGCGCATGCGCGGCCTGAGCCGACGTCGGGTCGACGGCGGCAACGTCGCCTGCCTCGAGTTCGTGCAGGCGCTCGGCGATGCCGGCCTCCACGCGATCGAGCAGGGCGTCGAAGTCCATGCTGCCACCCTCGCCGGGAAAGCCCTTCTTAAGCCCCGGGATGCGGCCGTCACCACGCTCCTCCTCGAGCAGCTCGGCACTCGCGGCGCCGCGCAGCGCCGGTTTGCCGCCCTTGGTCGAAAAATAGAGCGCCGCACGGGCATCCAGATCCAGCGCCCGGCGCATGGCCTGGGCGTAGATGAGCGTTTGGGTATGTGGCGGTAGCCACCGCGGGTCGTCGATGGCGGCCTCGCCCGATTCCTCGTCGCGCACCGTGGGGTCGGCGAGTTTAAACTCCTCAACGCCCGTGCGATGCTTGTAGTCGATTACCACGGCGCGATTCTCGGCATCCACATCCACGCGGTCGATGCGCCCGCCGAGCGGCCAGCCGGCATACTCGACCTGGAGCTCGTTGAACGCAAACTCCAGGTAGCGCGGCGCGAAGGGCGCGAGCGCCTCGGACTCGTAGGCAAGAACGCCCTCCAGCTGCGGCAAAATCTCGGCCACCTGGCGCTCCTCCACCGGGGAGAGCGGCACGAGCGGGCCCTCGGTACCGCGCTTGCCCGCATGCTCGGCCAAGGTCTCGTCAAAGACCTCGCGCAGCAGCTCCTTCGCGCGTGGCAGATTCATGGGTGTCACGCGCTCCATGCCCTCTTGAGGCAGGCGGGCATGCAAGTGCTCCAGCACGTCGTGGACAAAGTTACCCTTCTCCATGTTGCCAAAGCCCGCGTCGATGGACTGGGGCTTAACGCGATACGAGACGAACCAGCACAGCGGGCAGGTGGAATATGACTCGATCTGCGAGGCGGACGTCAGGCGCGGCACCAGCGGCGCATCCTCGCCCTCGCCATCGCGACGACGCAGGACCAAATACGGAATGGCTTCATCGCTCAGATGCTGAGGAGCTTCGCAGGTCACGCGCTCGCGCCTAAGACCTTCGCCTGCCGCGGGATCGAAGTCCCTTACGATATCGCCCTCACCCACACACTTCGCCTTGTCGGCGCCAACGGCCTTAGCGTCGTCAGCGGCCTTGTCGGCGTCAGCGGCCTTAGCATCGTTAGCGGCCTCGGCATGCGCCCGCAACTCGGTCCACACGGCCGCCGGATAGCACTCGCGCGCCTGACGATCGTGGGTCACACGGGCGAGCGTAACCGGACCACGCGACGCTTGTATCGCGCGGCCAAAGCGTGCGCGCAGCAAGGCCGCAGGCTCAAGCGTCACGCCCTCGCGACCGAGGCTCGCCGTCAGCGTGGTCAGCGGGCCCTCTTCGTGCGAAAGCGGGTAGCTGTCCAGATCGACATCGGCAAACAGCACGGCATCGTAGCAGCCAGGACGCAGAACCGACGCATCGGCAAGCGAAGCAAACCGAACCTGAGCACGTGGCGCACGGTCAACCTCGTAAGTCTCGTAATCGTAGGCGGTGCTACGCTTGTCCACCTTGGTGCGAACGCCATCGAGCACGGGCACGGTCGCGGCCTGCGACACGTCGAGCGCGCGAGCATCGTTCATAAGGATGTCGATGACATGGCGCAGCAGGGCCACCTCCGCCTGGCGACGGGCTTGGCCATCCAAGCTGCCCAGCGAGCGATCGGGCAACGCCTCGGCAACGGCAAGCATGGCCTTGAGCGCCGTCACGGGCTTGTCACGCCACAGCGCCTGGAACACGTCCGAGACCACACACGGCACATTCTTAAACCAGTTTTCGTCGCTCGCCGCCTTACGCGCGCCCCTCACCTGGCCCTGAATGCTCTGCAGCAGGCTCTTAACGCCCGCGGTAGTCTTGCTGCGCGAGAGACGCATATTCTTATCGAACGTGAGCGCGCTGGCGGCATCGGCACCCGAAAGCGGACTGTAAATCCAGTCGGTAAGCTCCGGCGCGGGCCACCACTCGGTCTTAGAGGCGATGCCCTCGTCGGCGGCCTTCATGCGCTCGATCAGGCCGGCAAGCGCCGTAAGCTGCCTGCCCGCGATGGACTGGGAAAACGCCGTGAACTCAGTTGTCTCAGCAGCGATACGACGAGCCGCCAGACGAGAGGCGAGCTCACCGAACAGCTGGGGTGCCCGGGCAGAAACGACGAGCACGCGTGCGGGGTCGGCGTTCGTCGCGGCGCCGTCGGCCTCGGAACCCTGGCACGCTTTTACCAGATCATCAATTGCGTCCGCATAGACATGAGCACGGGCATGGGGGCCGGCGACCTCAATAAAGGCAGGCTGAGCGGCGGTCCCGCAAGCGGCATCAGACGCGCCGGCATCCTCGTCCAGCGGCGCGATCTCAAACAGCACACCGCGGGCATCAAATGCCGCGGCAAGCTCCTCGCGCGTCGCCGCCTGCTCGCGGGCAAGCAGCACGACGACCTCTCCCCCGTTGTTTGCCACGGCGGACAGCAGCTCAAGCAAGCTATACGTAAATGACGTGACGCCGCGCACGCAAACGGCACGGGCGCACCCCGGCAGGTTATCGGCCAGGGCACCGGCCATAATGTCAGCCGCCTCGCAGGGCTCGACCATATTTCGACGGTCCAAACCACCCGCGTAGGCACGCAAAAGCTCGAAAACGCGGGCCTCGGCGTCGCTTTGGGCTCGGGCTGAGCGGCGGCATCGCGGCAGCGTTCGTCGTCCGCCCCCGCCACGCCCGGCAACACATCGCGGGCCATACGCGCAAGCATGCGCACCGTGCCCTGGCTGCGCGAGAGCGGCTGCAGAGCAGCGTCGTCGCGGCGGTCGATCATGTCCGAGAACAGCATCTGGCGCTGAAGGTTATCCACAAAGCTACGGCCATCGCCCATAAGCTCCCACAGCGAACGGAGCCACGACGAAGGGGTCTTGTAATCGATACCCAGTGAAACCCCAGCTTCCGCCGCATCATGACGGCACAGATCGAGCTCGGCAAACGTAGGCACCAGCAAAACGGCACGCCCGTGGCGGGCAACCAGGTCGGCGAGCAGCGCCGCCTCGGCATCGCTCAAATCCGCGCCGGCGTTGGTGGTATAGATTCGAACAGGCATGGTCCTCCACTCAAACCGTTCGCAATAATCAATGTATCCATCCTACCCGCCCACGCGGACACATTGCCACCGCAGCTCCATCTTTTGGTACGAAGCAACCTGACCCCAACGCACCAGTCGATTGCGGGCATATAAAAACCGCCCCCGAAGGGACGGTTCTGCGCAATTCGTTTTTGTCGCTAGCCTACTCGCCATCCTCCAGCTTGATGAGGATCTTACGGTAGCCGCCGTACTCGCCGTTCAGCGCCTTTGAAACGCGGCTCACCGTAGTGGACGAAGCGCCGGTGCGGGCTTGGACCTCGACATAGGGCTCGCCCTCGTCCAGATAGCGCGCCACCTGCAAACGCTGAGAAAGATCACAAATCTCACGCGGCGTGCAGATATCGGTCAAAAACGCTTGGATATCTTTCTCGTCGTCCAAAAGGCTAAATGCGTGGACTAGCTGCTTGACATCAGGCTTGTCAAACATGTTCTCGATATTCATCGATCACCGCCAAACCCGCCAAAAGGCATCGAGGTTGATACTAACATCGGGCATCGTTCGCCCGTTCTATTCAATAGGGCAACGCCTGTGGCTTTTGCCCGTAGCAGTTTAGCACACCACCAAACTAAAGCGACAAGACTCTCTGCCAGCGGCACGTTTTTTAGGTCGAATGCCGTTTTGAAACCGAATGCGCACGTAAGCTCCACGAATATTTGAGACAATGGGCGCCCAAACACCGCGGCGCACCCGCGCAACCATCCAGGTCGCCGCCGCAAGCCGTTTCACGCGACGCCAGCAACCCCGGCGCAAGAAAGGATTCACGCCATGCGCTTTATGCTTAACTGGCTCTTCACCTCGATCGCCATCGCGGTCGCCACGTTCCTCGTCCCCGGCATCCAACCCTTCGGCTTTGCCGAGGCCTGGGTCTGTTTCGCCTTCGTAGGACTGTTCCTCAATATCGTCGATTCGCTCGTCAAACCATTCCTGACGGTCATCTCGCTGCCGCTCACCATCATTACGCTGGGCATTTTCCAGCTTGTCGTCAACAGCTTTATGCTCGAGCTCGCTAGCTACCTATCGGTGAATCTGCTGGGCGCGGGCATCTCCATCGCCAGCTTTGGATCGGCGTTTATGGGCAGCATCTTGGTATCCATCATGCGCAGCATTCTCGACAGCATCGCCAAGAACTAGAGCGAACCGATACGGATCGCCACAACACGCCAAAATGAAGGCCGCCCATCGAAACGATGGACGGCCTTCTTCTTTATCGAGCCTCAGAGGGTAAAGAAATCTACCATTTCTACCCCGTCCCCAAATGGAAGGTGGAATCAAATCACGTAATCGTAGCCCTCGTTGGGGGCGACGAGCTGGTCGAGCGTCACGCCGTCGAGATAGTCGTTGATGAGCCTGTCCAGGTTCTTCCACACGCTGAGCGTGGGGCACTCGTCCGAACGCGAACAGCCCTTGCAGTCGCCATCCAGGCAGGCGACCGGCGCCAGACTACCCTCGGTCAGGCGCAGAATCTCGCCCACCGTGTACTGCTCGGGAGGGCGCGTGAGCACGTAGCCGCCGCCCTTGCCGCGCATGCCCGAGAGCATATTGGCGCGTACGAGTGTGGCAAGAATGTTCTCCAGATATTTCTCCGAAATCCCCTGCCGCGCGGCGATCTCTTTGAGGGGAATGCGACCTGCCGCCTGGTGCTCTGCCAGGTCGACCATAACGCGCAGGGCATACCTACCCTTTGTGGAAACCAACATATATATTGCTGCCTTTCGGTCATTTAATCCGTAGAAATTCTAGCCGAAAAATTGGCTTTGAAAATACCCATCCCGTCAAGATGGTTAATCGACTCGCAATAATTCATAAATTCCTATTGCATTACTAGGCTTTGCTGTCTACTATGCTTCCCAACAGCTAAACGAACAACCTATTGGGTTTATAGGTTTTGCTGTTACATACACCGTAAAACCACACGGTATCCAGTCATTTGAACACTTTGGAGGTTCACCATGAGCAAGGTTTACACGTCCATCGATCAGCTTATCGGCCACACCCCGCTTTTGGAGCTTACCCACTTTGAGGCCGACGAGGACCTCAAGGCCCGCGTGCTCGTCAAGCTCGAGTATTTCAACCCCGCCGGCTCCGTCAAAGACCGTGTCGCCAAAAACATGATTGACGAGGCCGAGAAGGCCGGCAAGCTCGTGCGCGGCGGCGACTACACCATCATCGAGCCCACGAGCGGTAACACCGGCGTCGGCATCGCCTCGGTGGCGGCGGCCCGCGGCTACAAGGTGATCATCACCATGCCCGAGACCATGTCCGTCGAGCGTCGCAAGCTTATGCAGGCATATGGCGCAAAGCTCGTGCTCACCGACGGATCCAAGGGCATGAAGGGCGCCATCGCCAAAGCCGAGGAGCTGCAGAAGGAGACCCCCAACAGCATTATCGCCGGCCAGTTTGTGAACCCCGCCAACCCTGCCATCCACAAGGCCACGACCGGCCCCGAGATCTGGGACGACACCGACGGCAAGATCGACATCTTCGTCGCCGGCGTTGGCACCGGCGGCACCGTGACCGGCGTAGGCGAGTTCCTCAAGGAGCAGAACCCCGAGATTAAGATCGTCGCCGTCGAGCCCGTCACTTCCCCGGTGCTCTCTAAGGGCCAGGCAGGACCGCACAAGATCCAGGGCATCGGCGCCGGCTTTGTGCCCGACGTCCTCGACACCCAGGTCTACGACGAGATCATCCCCGTCGAGAACGACGACGCCTTTGCCACCGGCCGCGCCGTGGGCCACAAGGAGGGCGTGCTCGTGGGCATTTCGTCCGGCGCCGCCGTGTGGGCCGCGCTGCAGCTGGCCAAGCGCCCCGAGAACGAAGGCAAGACCATCGTGGCGCTGCTTGCCGACACCGGTGAGCGCTACCTGTCCACGGCGCTCTTCCAGGACTAGGGTCTGTGCCCATAGGTTGAGCCCAGGACGAACCGGCCTCCTCTCTCTCCCGGTCTCTCCCGGCAGTCTGAGCCAATCCCAACAGGGTGTCCCACGAGACGTCCGAACTTGCTACAATGTCTGCGGCGCGGAACCAGCCTCCCGCGCCGCTTTTCTTTTTTGGCCACATGCCACCAAGGAGAACCTCCCCATGCACAATAAGCGCGTGCTCGTCGCCATGAGCGGCGGCGTCGATTCCAGCGTGACTGCCTATCTGCTCAAGAGCCAGGGCTACGAATGCATCGGTGCCACCATGCGCCTCACCTGCCCCGCACCCGATCCCGCAACAGGCATGAGCAAAGTCGACCGCGACATCGCTGACGCGAAGGCCGTCGCCGAGCGCCTGGGGATACCCCACCATGTGCTCAACCTGCAGCAGACCTTCGACCGCAATGTTATCGAGCGCTTCGTGACCGCCTATCAGGAGGGGCTGACGCCCAACCCATGCATCATCTGCAACCGCCATATTAAGTTTGGCGCGCTGCTCGATGCGGCACTCGACATGGGCTGCGACCACATCGCCACAGGCCACTATGCCAAAACGAGCCAGGCGCCCGACGGCACCTGGCAGCTGCATCGCGGCGAGGACCCCAAAAAGGATCAGAGCTACTTTTTATATTCGCTCACGCAAGAACGCCTGGCACGCACCATCTTTCCGCTGGCAGGGCTGGACAAGGAGCGCGACGTACGCCGCATTGCCGCCGAGCAGGGCTTCATCAACGCCAAGAAGGCCGAGAGCGAGGACATCTGCTTTATCCCGGACGGCGACTACGCGGGCTATATCGAGCGCCGCTGCGGACATGCCGCTGCACCGGGCGACATTGTGTGGCGCGACGGCAGCGTGGTCGGACGCCATAACGGCGCGCTGCGCTACACCATCGGCCAGCGCAAAGGCCTGGGTGTCGCGATGGCGCATCCGGTGTATGTAACGGGCGTCGACGCCGCCAGCAACACCGTGCATCTGGGCGAAGCCGAGGACCTAACCGCCTCGGCGCTAACTGCCGATGAGTGGATCTGGAGCGCCCCTGCCGACCGCATGGAGGCAGAGCTCAATGCCGGCGGCATTCGTGTAGGTGCCAAGTACCGCTACCGTCAGAAAGACCAGGCAGCGACACTTACGCGCGACGAAGGCGGGCAAATGCTGCTAACTTTTGACGAGCCACAGCGAGCCATCGCCCCCGGCCAGGCCGTTGTAGTCTATCGCGGCGACATCGTCCTGGGCGGTGGTACCGTAACCGGCGCACTTAAGTAGCCCCATCCCCTTCATAAGTTGCGGTGAAATAGGGACTGTTTAAGCGTTTAAAACCGCCAAACAGTCCCTATTTCACCGCAACTTAGAGAGGACGGCCTCGGTCGGTACTGCCGTATCAGCCGAGGCCGCTGCATCGCTAGCGCTGTACGTAGGCGCGGACGAGCTCGAAGGTGTTGCGCACGCCGTCCATGTGGCTACGCTCGTAGTTGTGGCTCGCGTACACGCCGGGGCCGATCAGGCCGTGACGGATGTCGTAGCCGGCCGAGAGCGTGGCCTCAACGTCCGAGCCGTAGTGCGGATACACATCGATGGCGTAATCGAGCTCGAGCTCGCGCGCGATGTTGGACAGCGTGGTTACCAGGTCGTAGTTGTACGGACCGCCCGAATCCTTGGCGCAAATCGACACCATGCGCTCGGTGCAGCCCAGGTCGTCGCCCACGCAGCCCATGTCAACGCTGATCATCTCGCGCGTGTCGGCCGGCACGAAAGCACCGCCGTGGCCGACCTCCTCGTACACGGTAAAGAGCAGCGACACCTTGCGCGAAAGCGACACCTCGCCGTCAGCAACAGCGCGGGCCAGACCCAGCAGAATCGACGCCGACAGCTTGTCATCCAGGAAGCGGCTCTTGATGTAGCCGCTCTCCGTCACCGTGGTACGCGGATCCATAGCGATGATGTCGCCGGTCTGAATGCCCAGCTCAAGCACATCGTCCTTGCTGTCGACATTCTCATCGAGCAGGATTTCCATGTTCTTCTCGATGGTCTTGACCGGCTCGTCGGCCACATGCGCCGAAGGCTCGGTATTGAGGACCACGCCCGTGTAGACATTGCCGTCGCGCGTGTAGACGGTGCAGTTCTCGCCATCGGCCGTAGACCACTGATGCCCGCCGAGCGTCGTGGGGCGCAGGCGACCATTGTCCTTAATGGAACGCACCATGGCGCCCAGGGTATCGACATGGCTCGCCAGTACGAGCGGCTCACCCTCGCCACCAAGCTCAACGAGCACGTTACCCTTATTGGAACGCTCAGGCCCAAACCCCATATCGCGCAGGGTCTCCATCAGATAATCAGTCGCCGCACGGGTATAGCCCGTCGGCGAAGCAATAGAAGTCAGTGTCTTAAGCTGTCCCGCGATATAGGAGAGCGTCTCCTCTAGAGAAGCATCGATTACAGAAGCCATGTGCATCCTTCCAAGCAAAACTAAGACCGAGTCCCGATTTTAACCGTTCTGCACGCGCAAGGCTCTGGGAGCCGAGCCACCTCCAGACGTCCTCGCGCCGATTTTGCGCACGCGCACGGCTTACAATCCCAATCTTGCATAAATCCTATCGGTATCTGCATAGAAATGAGGAGTCTTTTTGCTTCGTCTCAGGGTACCCCACCTTGGGCCGTGCAAAAAACGGAGTATTCAGCACCGTGGGCCCCAACGGCCCCATCACGAACGACAAAACGACGTGGTTACAGCAGTGTTGCAGGTCGTCGCAAAGCAAAAACTCAGTAACAACCCCCTCCACTCATCGATAGCCCGCCCACAATGGCTGTCGATGGGCGCCTGCGGGCCACTACGGGCCATTCAAAACGTTATGCATTTTTAAGAGCTTGCTGAATACTCCCAAAAATGCACGCTGGGAAGTGCACCACCTATCCGCAGCGGGCAGTACGCCTTGGTTTTGTCCGTCTCAGGGCATCGGCGCAGCACAAAAAGCCCCGCCGTGCGTAGCACGGCGGGGCCAGCGGCACGTCAAAAGACCATACACCTACGGGCGAAGGACCACCAAACTGGGCTAGGCAGCCGGGCAGATCTTCTTGAAGAGCTCGATGACGTCGTCGAGCGTTGCCTCGCGCGGGTTACCCGGGAAGCAGGCGTCGGCCATGGCGTCCTTGGCCAGAACCTCGATCTCGTCGGCCTTCATAGCCTCGCAGACGTGCGGGATATTCACGTCGGCGGAAAGCTGCTTGACGGCGGCGATAGCGGCGTCGGCAGCCTCGTCGGTGCTCATGCCCGTGGTGTCAACACCCATGGCAAGGGCAACCTTGGCCAGGCGCTCAGCGCAAACCGGCTTGTTGAACTCCATGGCGATCGGCAGCAGCATGGCGCAAGCGACGCCGTGCGGGGTGTCGTAGTGAGCAGACAGGGTGTGAGCCATTGCGTGGTCGATGCCCAGGCCAACGTTGGAGAAGCCCATGCCGGCGACATACTGGCCAAGGGCCATGCCCTCGCGGCCGGAGCCGGGCTGGCCGGACTTGGCCTCGGCGACGGAGTCACGCAGGTTCTCGCTGATCAGCTTAATAGCCTCAAAGTGGAACATGTCAGAGAGCTCCCAAGCACCCTTGGTGGTGTAGCCCTCGATGGCGTGGGTCAGAGCGTCCATACCAGTGGAAGCGGTCAAGCCGGCGGGCATGGAAGCCATCATGTCGGGGTCGACGACGGCGACCTCGGGGGCATCGTTGGTGTCGACGCACACGAACTTGCGGACCTTCTCGGGGTCGGTGATGACGTAGTTGATGGTCACCTCAGCAGCGGTACCGGCGGTCGTCGGCACGGCGATGGTGAACACGGCATGGTTCTTGGTGGGAGCAACGCCCTCGAGGCTGCGGACATCAGCGAACTCGGGGTTGTTGATGATGATGCCGATAGCCTTGGCGGTGTCCATGGAGGAGCCACCACCAATGGTCACGATAGCGTCAGCCTCGGCGACCTTGAAGGCCTCGACGCCGTCCTTGACGTTCTGGATGGTGGGGTTGGGCTTAATCTCGGAGTAGAGGCTCCAAGCAATACCGGCGGCATCGAGCTCGTCGGTCACCTTGGCGGTAACGCCAAACTTGACCAGATCGGGGTCGGAGCAGACGAAGATCTTCTTGTAGCCACGACGCTGGAGCTCGCCGGGGATCTCCTTGATGGCGCCAGAACCATGATAAGAAATGGTGTTAAGAACGAAACGATTAGCCATTGATAGCCTCCCATCGTGTGCGGGGCACCCATTACGCCCCGCGCTGTAAGTTCCATCCTAACGCTTTTGAAACAAAAAACGCGTGAGAACGTCAAAAGTGTTAAAGCGTTTCAACAGGAAATGAAAAAACTGCGGCAAAGGGACAACCCCTCTGCCGCATTCGGTTACTTTCGACAGCCCTCTTTCCAAGCCTCGGCCGCAACCTTCCAGCGAAAGCGCAAGTCGCGTTCGCGGTCGATGAACATGATGGCAAACGCGATAAACAGCAGCACGCTCGCCACCGCAATGGCGTGCAGCCCCATGCGCTCAATGCACCAGTTGCCCAGCACGGCGCCAAACACAAAGGTAAAGATCACGCCAAAGTACAGCAGGCCGTTTTCCAAAAAGCCGCGCTTGTGGGTGATGATGTAATCGTCCACGTTTTGCAGCGCGTTGCGCAAGTTGCCGATACACATGGTCGTGGCGATGCCGTGTCCATGAATCTTGCGGAAGCTCTCGACCTGCATGCCGCAGGCAAACGAGGTAAGGCAGTTGGCGAGCAGGTTGAAATCGCCACCGGGAATAAAACTCACGCCCAGCAAGATGCCGGCTTCAAAGAACACCGTCACCTGGCGCCAGTGAATCACGCTGCCAAAACGCTCGTGTACCAGGTCGGCAAGCATAATGCCCACAGCAAACGAAACCACAGGGAAGAAGTAACGCCCCGCAAGTGCCCAATTGCCCTCCGAGATGCTCACGCCCACCAGCAGGATGTTGCCCGTCTGCGCGTTGGCGAAAACATGGTCGCGCCCAATGTACGAATACACATCCATAAAGCCACCGGCGAGCGCCAAGATGATGCCCAGCTCGATGGACTCCGATATCTGTTTGGCACGCTGCATCGTCGTACATCCTCCTTGTTGACGACCCTCTCGTGCGTTGGCGGAGACATTGCCGCCATTCATACTGTAACCCATTGACAACATGGCGTGCGCGCGAGACGACCCCTTCGACACGGGGATACACAGTCTGGAAACAAACGGCGGGAGAGGCGCCGACACCCGCATCGACGCGCCGATCCGCCAGCTCATGTACTCCACCAGTCTTTTTAGCCCCGTTCCAAAAAGACTGGTTACAATTACGTGCAGCATACAAACACCGGGAGGAATCGTGGCAAAAAAGCCTCAGCACGCTCAGAATAACCAGCGCAGTCAGCAGGGCAAACAGGGCCAGCAGCAAAAGCGCGGCGGTAAGGCGCAGGTCACGGCCGCCCCCGCCACCCGGGCCGCGCACACCCAGGCAGCGCCCTCACGCCCCTGGCGTCCGGGCCGCGATAAGTTCCTACCCGTCAGTCGCGCCGACATGGATGCACGCGGCTGGGACCAGTGCGACTTTGTCTACATCTGCGGCGACGCCTACGTGGACCACCCCAGCTTTGGTATGGCCATCATCAGCCGCGTACTCGACGCGCATGGCTACAAGGTGGGCATCATCTGCCAGCCCGACTGGACCGATCCCGCCAGCATCACCGTGCTCGGCGAGCCGCGCCTGGGCTTTCTCGTCAGTGCCGGCAACATGGACTCCATGGTCAACCACTATTCGGTGACCAAGCACCGCCGCCACACCGACGCCTATACCCCCGGTGGCGAGGAGGGTCACCGCCCCAACCGTGCCGTTACGGTCTACGGCAACTTCATCCGCCAGACGTTCAAGGACGCCCCCATCATCATCGGCGGCATCGAGGCGAGTCTGCGCCGCCTGGCCCACTACGACTACTGGCAGGACAAGCTCAAGCGCTCGGTACTGCTCGACTCGGGCGCCGACATCCTCATCTACGGCATGGGCGAGCACGCGATTGTCGAGATTGCCGACGCGCTCGACGCGGGGCTGCCCGTCGGTCAGATCACCTATATCAACGGCACCGTTTACCGCACCAGCTCGCTCGACGAGGTCTACGACTACGACCTGCTGCCCAGCTGGGACGACCTTACCGCCGACAAGCTCAACTACGCACGCAGCTTCAATGTGCAACAGCAGAATATGGACCCCATCACCGGACATCGCCTGGTAGAGCCCTACCCCAACAGCGTCTATGTGGTGCAGAACCCGCCGTCGGCGACGCTCACCACCGATGAGATGGACGAGGTGGCCGAACTCCCCTACGCACGCGATTGGCATCCCGATTACGACGCGGCGGGCGGCGTGCCGGCCTTTGCCGAGATCAAGTTTTCCATTAGCTCCAACCGCGGGTGCTTTGGTGAGTGCTCGTTTTGCGCCCTCACCTTCCACCAGGGTCGCGTGTTGCAGATGCGCAGCCACGATTCGATCATGCGCGAGGCCGAGCTGCTCACGCGCGATCCCGAGTTTAAGGGCTACATCAATGACGTGGGAGGGCCGACGGCCAACTTTAGCCGCCCTGCCTGCGACAAGCAGCTCAAGCACGGCGTGTGCAAGAACAAGCGCTGCTTGTGGCCGAGCGTATGCAAGAACATGGTGGTCGACGAGAGCGGCTACACGCAGCTGCTGCGCGACCTGCGCCAGCTGCCGGGCGTCAAGAAGGTCTTCGTGCGCAGCGGCATCCGCTTCGACTACACCATGGCCGACACCTCGGACGAGTTTTTGCGCGAGCTGCTGGAGCACCATGTCTCGGGCCAGCTGCGCGTAGCGCCCGAGCATGTGAGCGACGCGGTGCTGTCCGTGATGGGCAAGCCGAGCCGCGCCGTCTACGATGCGTTCTGCCGTAAATTTGAACGCCTGAACCGCGAATACGGACTTAAGCAGTACGTGGTGCCGTACCTGATCTCGAGCCACCCCGGCTCGACGATGAAGGAAGCCGTGGACCTTGCCGAGGCCGTGCGCGACATGGGCTACATGCCCGAGCAGGTGCAGGACTTCTACCCCACGCCGTCCACCATGTCGACCTGCATGTACTACACCGGCGTAGACCCACGCACCATGGAGCCGATCTACGTGGCACGCGACCCGCACGAAAAGGCCATGCAGCGTGCGCTCATCCAATATCGCAAGCCCGAGAACTACAAGCTCGTGCGCGAGGCGCTGGAAAAGGCCGGCCGCCGCGATCTGATCGGCTACACCAAGCATTGCCTGATTCGCCCCGTGCCGCCACGCCCGGGCGAGACGTCTGCTGGCGGCGGGCATGGCACCGGCAAGAAGGGCGGCAAACCGCATGGCGGCGGCGCCGGCAAGGGACCCAAAGGCAGCAAGGGCCACGGCGGCATGTCGCGCGCACAGAACACTGCCGGTCGCAATCGCGCGGCCCAGGGACGTCAGGGCGCCAACGGCGGCGGCAGGCGCAACTAGCGCCGCGAGGCAGCATGCCGCCGTTGGCGGCACGACACGCCCCCACCAATAAAATGCCGCTCGCCGGGGCGTCGTAAAACGATTCCCCGGCGAGCGGCCGATTAATATTGTCTATCTCAAAACGTCGTTACTTTTTGTCGAAACGACCATAGAGCGCAAACGAGAGCGCCGCAGAGATAACCCAAGTCAAAGCGATGCAGACGACAATCATGATCAGGTTCATGGGATTTTCCGCTTGGGTCGGCATAAACGGGCAACGAGGTAATGCCGGGCATAACAAAGCCGAAGCACTTTGCGCCGAGAACAACGGTAAGCGCACCGCCAATGCCATCCGCGATCATCGCAGCGATAAGCGGAGTCCTGTTAGGAACCTGAACGGTAAACAAGGCGGGCTCGGAAATTCCCATAAATGCTGAGAAGGCGCACGTCATTGCAGCGGACTTGAGCTTTTCGTCGGTCATGCGCAGGGCCGCACCAAAAGACGCACCGCTTTCGGCGAGGTTATGGCAGAAAGAGATCGGAAGCAGATAGTCATACCCAAGCGTTGCGA
>ENA-OQEL01000006-OQEL01000006.1-human-gut-metagenome-genome-assembly--contig:-NODE-6-length-105623-cov-5.319832_pt1 | contig 105623 bp, 100 predicted proteins | sample MGYA00242796_ERZ504637 | MGnify/ENA primary metagenome ERZ504637 (study PRJEB26092, sample SAMD00036306) | human gut metagenome | host: Homo sapiens | study: EMG produced TPA metagenomics assembly of... | reverse complement strand
TCAAGCGATGCCAGACCAACATCCTTCCTTCAGCTCTGGTCCACCTCGAGGAGTGGGGCTACAAGCGCGATGTCCACTACATAGTGGGCAAGAAACCATGGAAGGCGCTGCATTGGCAAGAGCCACACTTCCAGCCCATGAACTGGGAAAATACCGTAGCCTTCTATAATGGCAGCTACCTCAACATCATCTCTCAGGACCGCAGCGGTACCTCCAACTCCCTCTCTCTCGACCATGTCTTCATCGACGAGGCGAAATTTATTGACTGGGAGCAGCTCAACAATGAGACGCTCCCGGCAAACCGTGGAAACAAGCAGTTGTTCGGTGACTGCTGTCTCCACCATGGTCTGACAATTACTTCAGATACATCGGCGACAAAAAAAGGTTCCTGGTTCATGAGCTGGGAGAAGAAGCAAGACAAAGAGTTGGTGGCAACCATGGAGACAGTCCTGGTGCATCTGCACAGCATCCGCAACAAGCTGGATTCTCACCCTGAACGATATGACTACTACATGAAGGAAGTGCAGAAGTATGAGAAGATTCTTGATTCTCTCCGCTCCTATGCACTTGTCTATTCTCGATGCTCCAGCATCCAGAACCTGGCTGTCTTGGGAGAGGACTTCATCAGACAGATGAAGCGAGACCTGCCAAAGATGACCTTCCTCACGAGCATCATGTGCCAGCATGTCGGCATCGCACAGGATGGATTTTACTCCGGACTTGACGAGGATCGCAACTTCTATACGGCACCGAACACCAGGTTCCTCAATGACCTGCAGTATAAGTTCGACCCTAAGCACGACAAGCCGGACTGCCGCATGGATGGCGACCTGGAGGACGGTTTACCGCTGATCATCGGCTGCGATGCCAACAATAACATCAACTGTCTAGTTGTCGGGCAGGTGGGTTCTGATACCAAGTTGCGCATCGTCAACTCATTCTATGTGAAGTATGACAGGAAGTTGCCTGAGCTCGCTCAGGACTTCTGCGACTACTATAAGTATCTCAAGAACAAACGAGTCATCTTCTACTACGATGCAACCTTCGTGGGAAACTCCTATGCAACCCACAACGATAAGTTCTACCAGATTATCACCAAGGTGCTGCGAAGAAATGGATGGCTCGTTACGGAGGTCTACATCGGCAAGCCGATGAACCATCTTGAGAAGCAGTTGCTCATAGACCGCATGTTCAAGGGACATGCGCGCCACATGGTTCTCATCAACCAGGACAATAACGAGGACCTGATCATCTCAATCGAGAGTGCCGGCTGTTACAATAACGGCAAGGATAAACGAGGCGAGAAGCTCGTTGAGACAGACGAGGACAGGCTGGAGAACCGCACAGACTTCTCCGATGCATTCGATACCGTCTGCATTGGTGTGGACAAGTTCCCTCAGACCGTCCTCTACACGGGAGGCATGAGCAACTATTACCCTAGATAGGCTTTTTTCGATAATGATTTATATAGTTTTAACGTAGTTTATTCTTTATTTATTTATGATTCCTTGGCTGCTTGCTCGTGAGAGTAGGCAGCCTTTTTTCTTTCTAAATGTGTGAGAAAGCGGTATCTCCGATGGTGAGTTTGATGCTGTTCCGTACTTTTTTTATCGCATTCTCCGCTGCCCGTCATGTGTTCCCATCCGAAATTTCCTATGCAAAGGTAGCTTCTGGCGATTCAAACCTGTGTATGAACCTGGGTTAACAAAAGCCAAAGGTTCTTCACGCTTCACTAAACCTTTACCTTTTGTTAACACAGAACCCCACACCTGTTTGCCTCTGCCAGCGCATTGTCTAAGCATAGGAAAAATCGAAAGGGCACACCGGGCTTTGAACGGAATGCAATTTAAAAAATACTCCACAGCAGGAGTGGGAAAAATCTCTGGACTCCCAAACATTACCAGAATACAATTTCAAACTTTATAAAATTTTTCGATATGAGACAGAATTATTTCTTTGAGTACGTTCCAAACGCTTACATCAACCTTTGCGTTGACAAGGCACAGCAGGATGGCGAACAACCGCTTCGTCTACGACTTCAAGGCAGGCGACAAGAAGGCGGCACACCTCTGCGCTGAGTGGCTAGTTCGCTATCTTACAAAGCAGTATAGCAGTATCTTAGATGACTTCGTTGTAGTTTTTGCTCCATGCAGCACACAATGGAAATATAACAAGCGATTCGGCTATCTCGCAGCCATTCTCAATGCAGCAGGCATCGCAACCGCAAATGAGCACGTGCACATCTTTGGAGAGCGCAAACCGACCCACAACGGAGGCAGCCACGTTGTTAACGAGGACATTTATCACGTTTCAGTAGATGGCGAGTACTTCAAGGGCAAGCAGGTCATTCTATTTGACGACCTGCTGACTAGCGGCAAGACCATCGAGGACTTCAGAAGAAAGTTGGAGGCGGCAGGTGCTTATGTGGAGAGAGAAATCTTTTTGGCTCGCACAATTCACCACGACCCGATAAGCAACAGAGGCGTGTTGCAGGAGATGGCAGAAGGCTTTTATGAGGCAGTGGCACACTCAAAGAGATGTTTTCCACAGGGTGTTAATATCAATAAGAAATCAAACAACAACTATAATAAAGTAGCGTAACATGAAGAAGTACAATGATATACTAGCAGACGAGCGCCCAGAGTTCAAGGCTGCTAATTACGGATTCGATTCACTCAGTAACACCGAATTGTTATCCATGGTAATCAACAGAGGGGCAGGAACAGCCGAAAGCCTAAGCCAGGCTAGGCAACTGATGAACATGGCAGACAACAATCTCAGTAACCTTGCAAAGTTATCCATGGACGATATGCAGGTAGTGCAGGGAATAGGCGACTGCAAGGCGTTGGCAGTACTCGCAGCTTTGGAACTAGGCAAGCGCAGGGCAGTGGAGAAGTTGGGCAGCAAGCCCGACATGGGCAGCAGTCTAGCCATATACAACTACATGCTTCCGCAGATGGCAGACCTAAAGGTGGAGCAGGCACACGTCATATTGATGAACCAAAATTTCAGACTCATCAAGAGCGTGAAACTGAGCGAGGGAGGGATAACTGAAACTTCAGTGGATATTCGTATCCTCATGAGGGAGGCAGTCTTGAGCGGTGCAACTATCATGGCATTCGTGCACAATCACCCATCGGGCAACACGCAGCCAAGCAAGGCGGACGATGTGCTGACCCAGCAGATAGCCAAGGCTTGTCAAGTCATGCGCATCTTCTTTATGGACCATGTGATAGTAACAGATGGAGCATTCTACAGCTATCACGACAAGGGCAGACTATAGGCACCATGGGCAACGTGACAGGAACACGTTGCCCTTTCACTTGCTTGCAATCTTGCTGATGACCGCGGATGAAGGGAGGGGGATAGAGATAGCGAGGGCGATGGCAATTCGGCACGGCAGTCGGGCAACGGGGCAATTGCCACATGAAAAAACCCTTACATATACCGCTCCAGTCAGCCGTGGCAATTGCCTCCGAGCGTAGGCGGTGGGGGTATGCTTTACAGCAAGGCACGCCCTTTTTTTGCTCCAACTTTTCAAAAATCCGTGATTTTCAACAAGTTGGCAAAAAATGACCGTGGAAAATTTGTGCAAAATGCCCAAATTTTGCAATCAATTGCCATTGATTGCCCGCTCGAAAACGGCTACTTATGCCAATTTCCATGCAATTGCCACAAGAAACGAGCCGTTTTCGAGCGAACCCCTACATTGCATTTCGGGGTAAAAGAGGTAATAACATTGTTTGACATCATTCATGAATGATGAGAAAAAGAGGTTAAAAAACCGTGTTTGATGCGGGTGAAATGTTAAATCTTACTAGATATAACTAAAAAGTTATCTTTTTATTTGGTAGAACATAACTTTTTTGTTATCTTTGCATCGTCTTTCAGACAAAGAGATCTTTTAATTAATTAAATTCCTTACATAAGATGAAAACTAGTCAACTAGTTAGACAGCTGAACCGAGCGGGATGCTTCGTTGTTCGGCATGGTGGAAATCACGATGTTTGGTATAGTCCTGTTACAGGACTCAAATGTCCGGTTCCACGGCATGGCAGTCGGGAAGTCCCTAAAAAGACTTACGACAGTATTCTAGAAAGATTGCTCGGGCTTTAAGCCCGGCAATTTTCTCTAGTTGACTAAGTTCGTTGAAATGGATGGAGTGGTTGGTTTTAAGGTCTCTTTTAATTGGTTTAAAAGTATGGCAACAAAAGTAACGATACAGGTAGAGAAAGGCAAGCAGGAGAAGAACTTCTCTTGCTTCATGGTTGATGAACTTCCAGACTTTGCACTTGCGGGGTATGGTAACACAGCCAAGCAAGCTATTGAGGATATGTATGTGGCACAGAAGGAAATCAAGGAGCTTCTTGAAGAGGAGGGCAAGCAGATGCCTGAGCTGGAGTTCGTGTTCCGGTTTGACATCGGTTCGTTCTTCGATTATTACTCATACCTCAATATGAGTGGAGTGGCGAAAAAGGCGGGTGTCAATGCATCACTTATGCGCCAGTATGCCATGGGTAAGCATGAACCTAGCCAGAAGCGCAAGCAGCAGATTTTGGACTGTCTGCGTCAGATTTCACAAGAAATGCAAACTGCCGTGATTTAGTTCACTCACAGTTTTCATATAATTATGTAGGAAATTTAGTTAAGATCTCTGAGCCCTCCGTGCGTGATGCATCGGGGGCTTTTTTATGCGGAAAGCACACGGAAAATATGCGGAATTTTATTGAATATCCGTGGAATTTTATTGAATAACCGTGGAATTTTATTGAATATCCGTGGAAAATCAGAGAATTTCGTGGAAAATCGGGGAATTTTGAGGAAAATGCACGGAAAATCGGGGAATTTCCGAGGAATCCATTCCTCGAAGTGGCAGAACCGAAGGGAGATCCTGCGGTCATTTTCGGTCGTTTCCGGTCGTTTCCGGTCGTAATTCGGTCGTTTTTCCGGTCATTCCCGGTCATTTTCCGATTGATTCCGATTGATTCCGGAAAATCATTCCTTTTCATTCCTTTTTATTCCTCCTCCTCAAATCACCCCGATTTTATGCTCTAAAACATATTTCCTGTAGATACTTTGTCAGAGAGGTTGAATGTCTGAAATATTATTGCTATTTTTGCACTTGATTTAAACAACAAACTTATGGAAAAAGGAAATATAAATTTTGTTGCCATTGACTTTGAGACAATGACACCCGAGCTGACAAGCGCATGCGCAGTTGGTATGGTACAAGTAGTAAATGGTGTAATCATGCAGAAGTTCTATAGCTTAATTAAGCCATATCCTGATGAGCGTACAGAGCGAAACACATTCGTGCATGGCATTACTGAAGAGATGGTGGAGAATGCACCTACTTGGGATATCGTTTTCCCAGTTCTGAGAAGCTTCGCTCAGAGTGGTTGCATAGCTTGTCATCACGAGGGAACTGAAGCTAACATACTCTCAAGACTAGCTGAAGTTTACAATATTGACATGCCAGGATATCAGATTATTGATACCATGCAATTATTACCAGGTAATAATTCGTTGAAGAAGATGTGCGAGTTGATGGGAATTGAGATGCACGACCATCATGACGCATTAGCAGATGCAACTGCCTGTGCTGAGATTGTACTGAAAGGTGCAGGCATTGATGTCACACATCATCATTATGAGAAGCCTGACTATAAGGCTCACAAGAGCCTGACTGGAGAAGTCAAACAGCCATTAGCTGATGAAGATGTTGCTAACAAGGACAATCCGTTCTTCCACCAGAAGGTGGTAATCACTGGAGTATTTACAGCTTTCCCAGATAGAGAGAAACTGGCTTTTAGACTTCGTGACTGCGGTGCAGACATCAATTCCTCTATCTCGGCTAAGACTAATATAGTAGTTAAAGGTGAGGGAGCAGGACCTTCCAAGATGGAAAAGATGAAAAAAACTCAATGAGAAAGGAGCTAATATCAGAATCATCGAGGAGAAAGAGATGGTGGAAATAGTAGAGAAATATGGTATATAAATAAAAAAATGAGCGAGGAATGAAAATTTCTCGCTTTTTTTTTGGCGGTTTCAGATTTTCTTCGTACTTTTGCCACCGTCTACAAGATGATAGTAATCTATCCGGCAGGGCGACCGTTTCGCCTATGGCTTCTGGCCGCAGGCTTTTTTTATGCCTAGGATAATCTTTTTTTCTAACTGGGAAAATAATTTTTCCCAACTGGGAAAATAGATATGCCCAATACATGGCGGCTTCATGAACCGTAAGATTTGATTTGTCCTCTCGGATAAGCCATCATCTTGTAGACAACGGGGAATGCAGCCGCCACCCTTTTGTACAATCGGCTGTTAATGTCTACAAGATGATGCAATATGCAGAATTCAATTTTATTAAGTGATGCGCAGGTGAGACCTGCAGGCATCAGCGTTGAGGAGGGTATCAATACCCTCAAGTGTGAAATCAAGAAGCTCGCCAAGACCAAGAGTGAGACCTTCAGCTATATCTGCGGGGAGACCGTGACCTATGGAGAAGTTGTGCTCACCATGGTTGGTTTCGCAGCTGTAATGGCTATTGTCATGATTGGTGGTTTCATTTTCGGAGGGGAGGTAGCATGATGGAGAACAAGATGACTACAGAGCAGTTTCATGCTCAGCTAGAGGAGAACATCGTGAGAGCTGCTGACGAGCGCAAGCGCCATCAGGCAGAGCTGCAGGCTATAAGCCGGAACTACGAGAGCTCGTTGGACAGTATTGAACATATGGAGGATGAAGCAGGGGAAAACTACCGCCGTGCCCGTAATGCTTTCGAGGATGCCAAGAAAGAATATCAGGAAGCACTCCGTGAATGCAGAAAGCATCGCAACGAGGCAGGATTTCTCAGAGACAAGGCGAAGGTCGAGGAGACTAATCTTTGGACTCTCAACAACAATATCATCCAGAGCGACCGCCACAAAATCTTTGAGAGATACCGAGAAGCGGGGGGGTACTTACGGGAGCAGAAACAGAACTCCTGCACCCAGGCTGGAACAAAGACAAGAAAGGAGGAGTGAGCGATGAAGAAAAAATAAGAAAGTTACTCAAGCAGAGAAAATTGGCGAGGGTGTAGATTTCAAGATGCCGGAGGATCTCAAACCGATGGAGTTCATACAGAATATGACCGAATTGCTGACGACATGGACTGACCAAAACAAAGAGAGAGTATTTGTTCTGATTGCTGCTTGCGAGAGTCGTGGTAACGGAGACTACTGTGGCCTGTCTTTTGGCTGTAGTGGCAGCAATGAGGAGCTCGCCAAAATGATGTGCGGAGCCTTGGAACACTCAAGAGATCTGCAGGATATCGTCCTTGGAGCATGCAGTTTAAAGGAGGCAAGTAAACAATAATTCAAAAAGATTAGGCATGGAAAAAGAATAAGAAGAAAGTCAAGAGAGACATTCTCTTGCTATATTTCAAACGCCGTCGCGTTCGTGATGCGCTCATGAAACGCTACTGGGAGCTTGAAACCAAGCGCAAGGAACTGTACAAACTGGTGGAGTACGCCAAGATTCAGTCAAGATACTGTGTTAATCTGGACTGCCACCGAATAGTCGGCAGATACCTCAGAGAACTGGAGCTGGAGGAACTACGTACCTGCAGACTTCAGATCAAATACGACATTTGGGCTTCCAGACTCGGTTACTGGATAGACCTCTATGAGACGGCATTATACCGACAGCACCCAGATGACGGTATTTAAGTTTAACCCTTTAAAAAATGACGATTATGCCAAGAAATACAGATAAATTCAACAGCGAGCAGTTTGAGGATGACCTGCTCGACGCTTACTTCCACTTCCGCAGCTGCCTCCCTGTGAAGGATGAAGACTCCGGACTTGATTACAAGAAGAGCTTCAAGACCACACAGGACATCGCCACGGAACTTGATGACATGGGAGGTGTCAGTATAGAAACCATCAACCGCTACATGCAGGAGCATGGCTACTATGTGGCCACGCAGCCAGACGGAACCGTGGCATGGGCTGTGTGGGAGAGAGTTGTCAGGCCAGACAAACTGGTTTAAGTTAAAAACTCATATATTTTATTATACTACCATGTGTTATGAATAATTTTTCGTACCTTTGCAGCACGAAAAATTTTACAAAGTTTTGAAAAGCTTTGATACTGCTGGCCGCCCGTGAGGGTAGTCAGCCGTATTTTTATTTTTATCCTCTCCATATTATCTTTGCATCAAAAAAGATAATATATGACCATCACATCACTTCCGTCGGGCAGTTGCTTCCTTGAGAACATCCCCGACATCGATATTCTTACGGCCAAGACACGCCTGCTCGTCAACATCAAAATAGGTGATGATACCATCTACGATGAGTATCTCTATCCTGCCGATGGAGAGGTCAGAGTGATCGACCTTGCCGACATCTTCCGTCCTTATGCACGCCGGAGGCTGGCAGTCACAGCCACCATCACCATCGCCGAGCAGCAGGTTCCGGACTCCGGAGACACCGACTCGGCAACAGTCACAGACACGCAGACAGTCAACCTGCAGGTCTACTATTCTACCGTAGACATCGTGGGCGTGGACTGCTCTACATTCCTCACCACCCACTTCCTCACCCTGCTCGAGGGGCACAAGACCACCTACATGGGGAGACTTGAATATCTCCACTACATGGGCAAGGAAACAGCAGAAGTCACCGCACACTATGCGGACAAAACCACAAAAATGTTTACCGCACCAGCCACCGGCGGCAACGACATCTACACCACCATCGACGTCTCTCCGTCGCGATTCGAGACCGAGGGCACCGACCTTCTCTACTACGTGGTAGAGGCAGGCTCACGCTCCATGACCTTCATCATAGACAGCGAAGAGCGTGATGTGGCGCCTACTCTGCTCTTCACCAACAGCTTCGGCTGCCAGGAGCTCATCTACTGCACAGGCAAGCACGAAGTAGACCCGCAGTACACCCGCGATGCAGCCTACATGGGCGGCATCAGGGTAAACTACCGCATCACAGAGCAGCGCACATTCAACGCCGATACTGGCTATCTGGGCACAGACATGGCCAACTGGGCAGATGATCTCTTCCGCTCAGACGAGGTCTATCTGGTCAACTTCATCGGCGGCGTTGCCAAGGTGGGCAAGCGGGTCACCCTCTCTGACTCAAAATCCAAGCGCGACAACCTGCGCGACAGCGTGCCACGCTTCACCTTCAGCTACACCTACGCCCAGCGCCAGCACAACGTGCTTGACCTGCAGCGTGCCGGCCGTATCTTCGACAACACCTTTGATAACACCTTCAACTGATGAGACGCACAGCTTACCACCTCACAGAGGTGCTGCGCCTCCTGGCCAAGGCAGAGCGAGACCGCTCTACCATAAACCTGAAGGCGTGGACATCAGACGGCGAGACCGTCGATTATACAGGATGGCTGGTCAGAGGCAGCAGCTGGCGTGGCGGATTCCACCGCCTCGTCAACCCGGCAAATGCCGAGGTTCGCACCGTTCCGGACATCTACATTCACCAGTTCCTGGGCTTACCAGTATATTTATGACATGAAACAGAAAAAATATCAGCTTCAGCAAGTAGGAACCAGCGGTTCCTACAGTCGCTACGCTCTCGTGGCAGAGGGCGTAAGCAGGGTAACAGACTCCACCACCATCGAGCAGCAGTACGGAAGGGATACCAGTTTTCTGGGTTCCGGGGAGGTGGGCGATGCCACCACGGGCATCTTGGAGACTTCAGACGGCAAGCTCTTCGAGTATGTGAACTATGGCGATGACAACGACATGCCATACACCCTGCAGCAGTTGCTGCGCCGAAACATGGTGGCGCAGCGAGCCATGGCTTTCAACGTCCAGTGCTGCTACGGCCAGGGCGTGCGCTTCATGGACCGGGAGACCAAGCAGGACACCACCGACGCAGAAATCCGCGACTTCTGCCTGAAGAACTCCATCCACGAGGTCTTCATGCAGCAGGCAACAGACATGAAGTTCTTCTTCTGGTCGGTAGAGGTCATCATCCTGAGCCGTGACCACTCAAAGATAGTAAACATCCGCCACAAGGACGTTTCATACTGCCGCCTGGAGGCACCAAATGAGAAGGGGCGCATAGAGCATGTATTCTTCGGCGACTTCCGCAACGTCATGTCGCCTGTCCACACCGAAGTCATACCGCTCCTCGACCTCTACGACCCGCTGGGCGACCTCATGGCGCGCATGGGCAAGGCTCCGGATCCATATACCGGCATCAGGGGCAAGGCTCCTGAGATGGGCAAGGACTGCAAGTTTGCCATCATTTCGCGCATCCCGACACCCGGACTGCAGTACTATCCGATACCATACTATGCCAGCATCTTCGACGATGCCTGGTACGACATCTACCGTCTCATCGGTATCGGCAAGCGCTACATGATCAAGAACACCTCTGCGCCACGCATCCAGATAGAGGTGCACCGCGACTACTGGGAAGAGCTCTGCAACAACGAGGACATCATCGACCCGGATAAGCGCAAGGAGCGCATCCTGCAGGAGAAGGACAATATCATCAACTTCGTGTGCGGACCGGAGAATGCCGGCAAGGCGCTCATCACGGGCTATTACTTCGACCCAAACGGCAAGGAGCAGCGCATGGTGCGCATCATCAACCTCTCTGAGGGCAGCAAGAAGGAGGGTGGCGACTGGGCAGACGACATGAGCGAGGCATCCAATGCCCTCTGCTTCTCACTGGGCGTGCATCCCAACCTCATCGGAGCCACACCAGGCAAGAGCCAGATGAACAATTCCGGCTCAGACAAGCGAGAGCTCTTCATACTCAAGCAGTCGCTCGAGAAGGCCTGCCACGACATCATGTGCAAGCCTTACCACGTCATCTCCCACTACAATGGCTATGCCGACCGAGGAGTGACCGTAGACGTGCCGATGATAGAACTCACGACACTTGACAAAAACAAGGACCAACAGACATCAATCGTATCAAACAATGTCAAAAATGAAGATTCAAATCAGCAAGGATGACTTCGAGCAGAGCATCCTTGCAGCCACCAGCTCGCACTCTGAGGTGTTCGAGTCGGTGGAACCGCATTTCAAGGAGTCCTATCAGCGGCTCTGCCAGCAGATATTGGGCGAGGTCGGCGAGGCGGCACTAGAGACCAGCGACGACCTGCGTGAAGCAGTCATCAAGGCGGTGTGCCTCGATGCCTTCCTCGGCGTAGTCAGACATCTCGACCTCGTTCTTACGCCTACAGGCTTTGGAGTTGTGGCCAACAACGAGGTCACTCCAGCCAGTGCCGCCAGAGTAGAGGCACTCATCGAGCAGTGCCACATAGCCCTCATCGTGGCTCAGGACACAGTCAAGGCTCTTCTCACCGATGTACCAGGCTGGGGGAGCACCCTACAGGCAAAGCAGGGCATCCAGACGGTTTTGTGGAGCATAGAGGGTTATTGTTATCTCACGAGACAGACCAGCATGACTTCCAAGGACTGGATGTCCAAGCTGGCAGCCATGCAGGAGGCAGACGCCACCCTGCGCAAACTGGTGTCCGACGAGCAGATGGATGACATCATGTGTCTGGTCAGAGGTGTGAGAGAGGGCAATGAGTTTGAGGGCAGTCTGCGCCTCATGCTGAGCCGCTGCCTGATCATGTTGGCCAACGACATGCTGTCGGCATACTCCAACGAGCGTGCAAGACTGCTCAGATACTTAGATGCACATCTCGATAAATTCCCATTATATGCGGATTCATCGGCATATAAGGCTAACCATTTCAAAGAGTTCAACAATGAAAAATCAAAACCTGCCTTCGTTTTTAATTCATAAAGATGGTACACAAGAGTTCAATTTCAAAGCACCGTCATCGTGGGCGGAACTTTCAGAGGATCAGTTGCGCTATGTCCTTAGCATCATGTCGACGTTCCAGGATCATACCGTTGTCAAATGCTACCTTCTCGCAAGGTTCTGCGGTCTTACCGTACATAAGTACACCCGAACCGGGTGGAAATGCAGCGTTAAATGCGGTGAAAGCGATGAAAATGGCGATACTAAGACTGGAAAAGTGCGCAAGAGAGTCCTGTATATCAGCGCTGCAGAAATCCTCTCCCTGCTCAAAAACTTCGATTTCATCGACTCCTTTACGGACTTTCGGCCTCTACAGGTCACAAGTGACGTTCAGCTGACGGCAGTAGATAGCCTGCTACGTGATATCAGCTTCTACGATTACCTCAATATCGAGAAGAACTACCAGCTGTTCATGCTCAAGCAGGAGGACAGATTCCTGCTGAAGATGGCGCAACTCATGTACAGAACCGCAGATGGTTCTGCCGATGAAACCGCCAAATTTAAGCCATATGAACTTCTGGGAGTCTTCATGTGGTTCTCGAGCGTCAAGGAGTATTTCGCCGCTAACTTCCCTCACTTCTTCAGACCAGCCAAAGAGGGTGGAGAACTGCGGCGTGAGGACATCCTGCCAGCCATGCAGGCGCAGATCAGGGCACTTACCGATGGTGACGTGACCAAACTGCAGGCAGTCTACAATACCGACTGCTGGGCTGCCCTCACAGAGCTTGATAACAAGGCACGAGAGGCAGAGGAGTTCAAGAAGCGCAACAGGCAAAATAGTTAAAATAACGCACATGACAGAGAAAATCTTCGATTCCATCGCATATTTCAAGCAGCTGGCTGCCGAGTGCAGAACCTGCAGGGATTATAATTTTGTCGCAACAGAGTGTTCCGGACCAGATTCCATCCAAGGAGTCATGCAGCAGTTCCGCAAGGCATCCAACTTCATCATGGTCTCAGATACCGTTGACAGCAACACCCATTCCATCGGAGAGGGTTTCTTCGACCGCAACGTCTATACCGTCTGGATCCTGGCAGGGTACCGACGCGATGACATGGCAGACCGAGAGGCGAAAATGAATATCTGCAGATATATCTTCCGACAGTTCCTCAGCCGCATGCTCCACGACAAGAGCCGTGAGGCATACGACGGACAGATGGAGTTCCTGGACCTCACGCAGGTATATTCGAGCGAGCTGGGCAGATGGTCCATGAATGGCGTCACAGGCCTATACTTCATGGTCACATCAGACGAACCTATCGATATACAGTATGACGAGAGCCTATGGCAGACGCAGAAATAGACGACCTCCTCAGATATGAGCGAGGATGGGCTAATGCCATGGGCGACTACTGGCGAGAGCGCATGGAGAGGCTTCGTACCATCGATACAGGCCGACTCTATGCTTCCATCAAGGCGCACCTAGAGCAGGGTTCTGTCACCACTATTGAGCACAACTTCCTGCAGTACGGTATCTATGTAGCTGCAGGAGTAGGCCCGGCGCATGAGTGGTACAAGTGGACCGAGGCACAGGGAGGCGAGAAAGTCCACCGCATCAACAACGGCGACCTCAACTTCCTGGGCGATGAATACCGTCGTGACAACAATCTCGAGAAACCGAAGAAGGTGGGTCCTGCCTGGGGCGGCCGCGTCGCAGGTGGCGAACCTAAAGGCAGACGTGACTGGTTCTCGCAGAAGTACTACTCATCTGTCATGAAGCTCAACGAGCATGAGGCGACCTTCTACGGCGACCGGTACAATGGTCTGATGGCATCAGCCCTAACCGAAATCTTCAGGGGCATAGGAGCAGCGCGCAACCTCTAGGGAGCGTATTTTTACCGAAAGCATCGGCATATTATATTTGCAAACAAAAAAGTAAAATGGCATACAAATTAGACAAGAGTGCACTTCAGACCCAATTCGAGGGTATCAGAGATGAGCGACGCCTGCAGGCCAATACGGCATACCGCATAGGCACCGCTTTTCTCTCGCTGCTGCATTTCGCCTCAGACGAGATGCATACGACCATCGAGGAGCTTCTGAAGAAGATCGAGGGCAAATATCTGTCGAAGGTCAAGGACGATGAAGCTGCCGGTCTTATCACCTTCCTCAGAGGTCTGAGGGTAGGTGCAGGCTACAAGTTCGATGAGAATGGTGATATCATCTCTCATGATATAGAGGCTCACGATATCAACGCCAATGATTTGAGCGTTGGAGGCAACTCCGTCTTCGCAGGAGACCTCAGTTCTCCGGACTTCGTTGCAGGATTCATCACTGGCAAAGGTTGGCGGCTTAAGAACGAGCCGGTAGAGAATGCGGCTGGTGTCCTAGAAAACAGATACAACCTAGAGATTGACAACCTCATCGTGAGAGGATCCATGCGCATCTTCGAGATGATTGTCTCTCAACTCCTGGGCGAGAATGACAACCGCATTTTTACTGCCATGTTAGAGGTCGATCACTATGACCCAGAAACTGGCAGGGTCTATCTCGACACCCACGAAGGCAGGATGTACAACCCATTTCGCAAGGATGACTATATCATGGTGCAGCAGTACAACGGCATGCCGTCTGCCGAAAACAACCACTATGTCACCAAGCGCTACGAGCTCATCGTGACAGAGGTGGGCAGCGAGGGAGAGGGAGAAGAAATGCTGGCATGGGTGAAGTTCAAGAACTTCACCAGCAGTGTGGCAGAGGCAACACCAGCCAACTTCATCAAGAAGAACGACACATTCGTCAGAGTTGACAACTTAAGCGACCCAGACCGCAAGGGCATCATGCAGATTATCACGGTAGGAACGGCAGCTCCATACCTCGACATTCTATACGGATTGAAGACCGACCCAGACAACAGCTTGAAGGGAAGGCTCGGCAACTTGCAGGGAATACATCACCGAACATTCGGAGACCTTGATGGTTTCGGAGAATTGCTGCAGAACCTCTACGCAACAGGCGACATGATTCTGAGAAGGACAGGAGAAAGCGTCGATACCAAGTTCCAGATGCTCAAGAACCAATTCGCCACACGCTTTGCACAGACAACCTACGAGCTGACCAACGAGGACAACTACATCCATAACGGAACATTCCTCGCAGCGATAGGGGCAACAGAAGACAGCCTCACGATTGACGGATGGAGTATTGACGATAGCGATGAAACCGCCATATGGATTTTGAATGGAGCACCTGTAATGGTGAACGGACAAATAACCACCAGCGGCAACAGACGAATCCTCATCGAGGAAACCGAAGGCAGGAACATGCTGCGAATCATCAACTGCGGACTGACGCAAGCCAACGACCTCATCCGACAGCCAGGAACACATAAGGAATACACCAAGCCATCCGAGACAAAGAACGAGGATGAGATGGGAACAACAGCTGATGGATTCACTGAGGTGCAGGACACGCTCTACATCAACGCAAGGGTCTATGCAAAGACAGCAGGAACGATGACCATCGGCTTCTCACCAGCGACAGAAGTCAATGGAAAGAAGAACGAGTTGGCTGCACAGAGCATCAAAATTGCTTATTCGGGAGAATGGCAGTTTGTGAAACTTGAAGGCAAGTGGAACGGAAAGGGAAACTTTGTCCTCCGATACACAGGCGACATGCTGGTCTCATTCCTAGCCGTGACAGACAAGCCGATAGACAACTTGCAGAAGACCGTCAGCACCCAAATCATACAGACAGCGACCAACATCAAGCTGCTGGGAGAGAACATCGACAAGGTCAACGGAAAGACAACACAACTCGGAATCGAGCTGAATGCAGAGAAAGAAGCGATTCGCTTGTACGTTGACTCACAGGACGAGGTATTGAAGAGAGACTACACCTCACAGATTTCCATCACAAAAGAAGCGATTATGCAGGAGGTGACCGAGAAGAACAATGCATTAAATGAATCTTTGAGTTCCAAAATCAGAACCGAAGCAGGACGCATCGACCTGATCAATAGCTGGCAGACAGAAACAGATACCAAAATTTCAAGCATTGAAACCAGCATTGATGACATAAAGATGGAGGTTTCAGAGGTCAAAGACACGGCAAACGAGACGAGTACAGCCCTTGCCAACTTGACAATAACCGTCGATGGCATCAACACCGCAGTCGGTAAGGCAGCAACCAAGGATGAGCTGGAAGAAAACGTCAACACGCTGAACGACACCATGAGAAACCTTCGAACAGGTGAGTACTACGAGCAAGCAAACAACCCATGGTACGGATGGGAAGCAGGCACGGAATACAAGCATAACGGTGCGATTTGGAAATACACCGGCACAACGGACGGATGGCTCGTCAACGGACACATCTACCGATACAAGTGCTACAACGACACAGACGTGAACAGCAAATACGCATGGGAAGACGTAACCAAGACAGAGAACGCCACCACAACGGTAACCCAAAAGGCAGATAGCTGGACGGAAGCCGCTGGACGATTCGATGCGAGCGGAAAGTTGAAGGATACAAGTTATCTGATGACCACAGCCGACAAGAACGAATTGGTGAGCACCTACTTCAATGACGATGGCAGCATAAAGAACACCGCAGGGCTTGTAACGACAAGCGCATACGCAGGACTTTTCTTGCAAGCCATGCAGGACAATGGAGTTATGACCAGTGCAGATATGAGCCTGTACGTGACAAAAGACAGCGGAGGGTACATAACCAACGCAAAAATCAAGGCAGACCGAATCATACTCGAAGGAGCAATAACAGCCAACGAAACATTCAAAATCGACACAGACGGATACATGCAAGCCATCGGAGGAACAATCGGAGGTTTTCAAATTGGCTCGAACCACATCGGAACAGCAAAGAAAACCACATCGGGAAGCGGTGGAACAGACATCGGCTACGGAAATGAAGGACTTATGTCGCTTTACAACGACATGAGTCATCTTCAATGGCAAGAACCGACAAGCCATCTCGGACAATGGTCAAATGTAGGAACGCCTATCATGATGCGAATCATAGATGAGGATCAAGACATGCTAGGTAGATACGGAGCGGTTATCTCAGTCAGAGGGTCAGTCATACAAAACACCGCCTTGGAAATAGGAGGTGGACACGTGGCTGGATTCAATACAAAAACTTTAGTTTCTGCATTTGATTACGTCACACAAACCAAGGAACCAACTCGCTTAAACGTGAATCTCGATAGAACGATAGGCTCTGCCTTCATTTCGACACAATACCATTGGCGAGACAAGGCAACAGATAGCAATGGAAAGGAAGTCGACTATCAAACCAAGACACGAGACGTTTATGTTTATCTGCCAGAAATGAATCACTATGACGATGGACACGTCATTCACATTAAGCGAGGAACGAATAGCAGCAACAACGTTTATATTGTGCCAGGAAAGTCGAAGAATTTAATTTATAAGTTATACGCAAATGGTTATGGCGGCTATTATACAACGGAGACAGGCAACACCTACATTCTCTATGATAACAACAGCTACGCAACGAGTGATGAGCCACTGAAAATTGAAAGCGAGGGTGACGCAATGACATTTATCTATTTTAAAGGTTTGCAATTAAACGTTACAAAAAATAACATAACAACCACATATAAAGGGTGCTGGGTACAATGGAAGAACCCAAGAGAGTGGTAAAAAAGGAGATTTAACAATGAAAAGAAACTTTAAGGTAGCCATGAAGGGCTACGACAAGAAGGAGTTGAAGAACGAGAAGGGCGAGACCCAGATGATGAACGACACCATCGGTCTCTACCTTTACACGGCTGGCAACAAGAAGCCAATGAGCCAAGAAGACAAGGTGAGAGCCTACAAGCTAAGCCTCCAAATGCAGGAACACCCAGAGGAGGTGGAACTTACAGCAGAGGACATGACCCTCATCAAAGAGCTAACCAACGAAGCCCTTGTCGCTGGAGCATTCGGGCAGATTGTCGAAGTTTTGGAAAACGAAGTTTAACAATAACAAGGAGCAGCAAGATGAAAGCAGAGCAGCAGACAACCACACTGAGCTTTGAGGAAGTCAAAGCCACAGGCAACGTAACGGTGAGATTCACAAGAACCACCATAGGGGACATCGTGAAAATCACTGGACAGGTAACCAAGACGGAAGAGCCAAGCGAGGAAAGCCAAAAGTCTTCATCGCAGAACGCTGGCTACATCAGCATCAGCGAGGGAAACACCATGTGCAGCTTGAAAGACCAGATTCTGACAGAGGAAGAGCAGCAAGCCGTCCTCTCTAAGATTTTGGAATGGAAAGATGAGATTCTGAACACTTAACACCAGCAAGGGAGGCAGGTAAATGTTAGAACAAAAGACAACCACCAACGAAGAGTTTGAAGCCTTATGCGCTGCCCTTCTGCCGAAGTTCAACGAGTACTTGATGCGCCACAGCAAGAACATCTTCTCCTGCGAGTTGGCGACATCGCTCGACGGCATCAAGACGATGCCAGCCCTCTACGACTTGGACGGAGTGCAGAAGCAGGTCATCGCCCCACTCTCCCTGTTGACGAAGGACGTGGACATCGAAATCGAGGAATCGAAAAATGCAACGGCTGCAGCAAATGCAGCCGCAGGAAAAGCCAACGATGCAGCAGCCAGCGTCACAAAAGCCACAACCGACCTCACGGCAGAGCGCAAGAAGGTGGAGGATGCCGTAGCAGCAAGCAAAACGGCTACCGAAGCCGCTAATAAAGCCACCTCTGATACCCTAGCAAGCAAGAAGGCTATCGAGCAGAATGAGGCTACACGGCAGTCTGCTGAAACGGCTAGAGCCAAGGCTGAAACGGGAAGGGTAAAAGCAGAGTCCGCTCGTGTGGAAGTTGAGAAAAAACGTGTGACTGCGGAAAATGCAAGGGCTACCGCTGAAACGGAAAGGGCTAATTCCGAGACAACCCGAAATGTCAACGAGTCAACACGCAAAAACCAGGAAACCACACGACAGAATCAGGAAGCTGCGAGAGTGGAAGCCGAGAAGAAGCGTGTATCCGCTGAGAACGGAAGGGTGGCGGCAGAGAACGGTCGAGTAAAGGCAGAGACCAAGCGAGAGACGGATACAAAAGCCGCCATCACCAGCTCCAAGGCACAGACCGACCTCGCTCAGGAACTCAACGAGCATCCTACTAAAATGGGAGATAACGGCAACTGGTGGATGTGGAATCTGCAGACTCACGCCTACGAAGATACCGGTATCATCGCAAGAGGTGGTGCGATGTACCCAACCTTCCGGCAGTCCAGGAACAAGTTATTGATGATCGACTACGGCTCAAACGTTTCTGAGCACGTTGTCAAAAGAAGAAACAAATTAGTTATCAAGGTATAATGGCAGATAATACGAATATCATTGTGGTGGGCAATGTTGCCTTCACCGACAAGGGAGCGTGGGTCAAAGGCTATTCCTTCGAGTTCGAGGGAGAGACCATCCAGGGCTACGATGCCAATGACATCGTACATACTGCAAACGGTGTGTACGCATCTCTCATCGATGGTAATACAGCTGAGCCTTCAGACACCAGCGACTCCTGGCGCCTCTGGCTAGACAAGACTGCGGCAACTAAGGCCAAGAGTGCAGCCGATGATGCCAATAAGGCTGCGAATCTTGCCAATACTGCAGCTGCTTCTGCAACCGCTCAGGCAGCAGAAGCACAGCAGCAGGCTACAGCAGCAGAGCAACAGGCGCAGCTTGCAACGGAGGCTGCGACAAGAGCAGACGAGAAGATTGCTGAGATGAATAGTCTCGCAGGTCAGATTGCAACAGGTTTCATCGCTCCTTCTCGCATGAATCTCAGCTATCAGACTGAGATCAGCATCCGCAACAAGCAGAAGCAGAAGATTGAGGCGAGCATCCTGCCGGCATACTTGCCGCAGAGTGTCCTCTATCAGAGAGTAGAGGGTGATTCCGTTATGTCTGACCCTTCCGGTAATCTGACCGTCAAGGGTACAGGCAAGACCAAGTTCTGGGTGATTCCTACCGCCAACACACCGCTATGGAAGGAGGTGACAATCAACGTCAGACAACCATATATGCGACTCTCTGCAACAGGCAAAATTCGCAAAAACGGCAATAAAATCCGAATTGTTTAATCGATTAAATATAATGTAATATGGCATTTACAGAGAATGAAGAGACGAAGCTGAAGGCTATCATCGCAGCCTTCGACAATGCTCAGCAGGTCGATGACCTGCCTCAGTCAGACATGTCTGCAACCGACAAGATTATCGAGGTCTTCGACAAGAAGTCGGGCAAGTCTGAGCAGATGACTATCAAGAATGCGGTGCAGCTCGGTCAGCACCCATGGTGCGGTAGAGTGTGGAACCTCGACAACGCTACACCTAAGGCCGCTACCTATGTAGGATCCCTCGAGCTCCTGCGGAACCTGCATGAGGAACTCGGACTTGGCGGCTATCTGGTCAAGAATGACCATACCCGTCGCAAGCTTGATGACAAGGATCATCACAAGTATGCGACTGGCGAGGCGGCAAAGCTTGATGGTTCCGAAGGACACTATCAGTGGGGTTGGGGCAAGGAGTGGTACATGGTCATCAAGACCGTAGGCAGACTACACTACGAGATGATTAGCCCTTTCCCTATTCAGGGAGAGTTCAATTACAAGATTCCGATTGCCAGCATCTCTGCAGCAGGATTTGCGACAATCGAGCGCAGTACTGGCAAGCTCGTCAGCTACATCAACGATGGTGCTGACTATCGAGGCGGAAACAATGATGCGACTCTCGACAATACGAACCGCACCATGCTGGGCAAGCCAGCAACTCAGCAGACTACAGAGTACTTCCGAGCAGCAGCGCGCAAGAATGGTACCGGCTGGCTCTGTACAACGATGCGCCATACAGCTGCCATCGCAGTACTCTTCGGAGTTATCTTCGGTACTCATCACGACCAGGCTGCAGTAAATACTGCTAAAGATGAAAATGGTCTGTTCCAAGGCGGTCTAGGCACTGGCGTGACACAGATGCCAGACTGGGGTGGATACAACGGCTGGCGTCCGGTCATCCCGATGTCTGCCGGCATCGAACTCGGAGACTCCTGTGGTGAATCAAGCTACGAGGTCAAGAAGGATGATGGTACTGTAGTCTATACAGCCAAGATTCCTAGCTTCTTCGGCTATAAGAATGGATTCGGAAACCTTTGGCGCATGATGGATGATGAGCAGGTGCAGTGCAATGAGGATACATCGGTTACTCACCTCGTTGCTCCATCCATCTATGGTACCTGGACTCTAGGCAATGCTGATGGTATGGTTGCCTACAGCAAGTCGGAGACTAATGGCGAAGGCTATATCCAGGAGCTGTGTATGGAGCACCTCGAAAACTTCCCGACCAAAAAAGGTGGTACCGAGTCGACCTATTGGACTAGCTATTTCTGGAATACGTCAGGAGCTACTTCCGGTTTTCGCTTGTGTTTGCGCGGTGGCAACGCTAACAATGGTGGTCCATGCGGTCTTTCGACGCTCAACGTGAACAATGCTGTCTCGGATTCCAATGTGAACTACGGTGCGGCCCTCAACTTAACAAGATACTGCAGGTTAGTTTGCTTAGCTGCAGAGATTTCGGGAGTCAGGCCTTGCCTCATGGCAAAACATACACATTAGCAGAATAGCTAGTAGATGATGACAATGGGTCATCCGGTCGAAAGTTAGGACATCATAAAAGCAGACAACAGACACAGACACCGACATTTATCAGACACCGACCTTTTTTTAAAATGTACATAAAATATTAAAGCAAGTGAAGAGGTTAGGTAACATTTCACAGGCGGTTGAGACTTTGCAAAATTTTCGTGAAGCATTTTTGATTTTTCCCGGCACAAAAAGTCCCGTCTCTCAGTACAAGCGTTTGAGGCAGAGTTTGAGGCAAATCTTCAAGCCCTGCTAAATGCATATGTCAATCAGACATGGCATACATCAGACTATGAGGTCAAGCAAGTTGAAAAGCCCAAGCGCCGCATAGTCAACAAGTTGCCTGTTGACGATCATGTCATTCAGCATGCAGCCATGCACACCAGTGAGGATAAATTGAGAGCCAAGATTCCATTCAATAGTCCGGCTGGTACCAAGGGCCGGGGCACACATTTCTTCTACAAGATTATCAAGCAGGACATCTTTACCTCGCCTCAGCAAGACACATTCTATTGCTTGCCCATGGATATACACCATTATTTCCAGAATGTTGAGCACAATCTGCTCAAGAGAGAGTACAGGTTGTATATCAAGGACCGCAAGCTACTTGCTTTCATCGACGAGGTCGTTGACAGCTATGCCAACGGCATAGTGCTGGGTGTCAAGCTCACACAACTTTTGGGACAACTGTTTCTGGCGAGGTTTGACTATCTCGCCATGCGGTGTTTTGATATACTCCAAGACCCCGAAAAACACGGCTATTGGCAGGCTCGCTACGTCACGGACATGCTCCTCACATGCCGCTCGGAGCAGCAGGCAAGAGTATTAAATGTGGGGGGGTAAAATCCCTCAATGAGCGCTTCGACCGTTTTTGCCGCGAAGGGCTAAAACATTATTATAGATTCATGGACAATATCTTCATCATGCATGAAGATAAGGTTTTCTTACGCCTCATGGCGGAGCTTGCAGTCATGCACTTGGCTAGAGACTGGAAGCTGAGCATCAATAAAAGTTGGAATATTCATCGTACATGTGACGGCATAGACTTCTGTGGTCAGAAGATCTTTGCCGACCATGCCCTTTTGCGCAAGCGCACCAAGCAGGCACTCTGTGCCCAGGTGGCAAGATTGCGCAAACGTGGACTTAACGATGAACAGATCCGGCGCAAGGCAGCATCCAGGCTTGGCCTAGCCAAACATGCAGATACAAAAAACTTATTAAATAAAATCGGTATGAAAAAGTATGGTCAGATTGTGAAGGCTCGCAAGGGAGAGGTTCCCTTCGAGGGCATGAGCATGGCACAGAAGAAGCATCCAGGCGATATCCTGTGCCACAACATTGAGGACTATGACAAGTTCCTCATCCTCATAGAGGATTACAAGATAGATAAGTCGAGAGTCGACTTCAAAATGGAGCAGGTTGAAGAAGTTGACGACCAGGGCGTCAAGCACATAGTCACCAAGAAGGTGCCTAAGGACCGCCTAGCCATCCGCTTCCGTTTCATCGATCACGTCCGGAAGACAGGACAACTCGATGAACATGGCGATGAGATTGAGGAGCCGGTTTGGCAACCTGAGTCGTGGTGGCTCTTTACTGGCTCAGATATTCTGGTTGACCAGGCACGCAAGGAGTGGGAACTGCTGGAAAAGGGCTTCTACACCGTTGCAGCCGAGTTAACCAACAAATTTGGCAAGAAATTCTATAAGTTTATCTAGATGCACAAGAAATTTTATCTTTGCCGTATGTCATACTTGAGATATGACAGCAAGCATTTTCTTCTGTTCCTGAGTGAACAGAAAGTAGAAAACTATCACCCAGACACCACCATGTCGGAGTCTGATGGCGATAGTAAGACAGTGACAGCCTACTGCTACGAGGGCACAGAGATTGACGGCTCCACTAAGATTGAGGCTGAGTCGGCAAGCTATCGCGAGTTCGTAAATGGTCTTGTTCGTACTAAGTACAGTCAGGGCGATGTAGAAGCCATCCTATGCAACCATGGAGATGGCAATAAGGAGCATGAGACAGAGTACCAGGTATTCCAGGAATGGCGAGAGCAGGCTAAGCAGATGGCCAGAGAATTACTCGACAGAGATATCTCATAGTTATCAGATACGGCAGGAGGGCAGCAGTTCTTCCTGCCGTATTTTTATATTTCTTATATTATATGTACCTTTGTGCCAGATTTAATCAGGTACAGATATGCAGAGAAATACAAAGGATTGGATTCACTACAGCTCTGCTGGCATCGTACTGCTTGCTGGCATTGTGCTCGTGTACATCAGCCTTTTTTATGTCCCACGACGTCACGTCTAACGTCTTGTGGTACTTTGGGCAGAGTCTGGTTTACGTTGCAACCGTCTTTGGTTTCGCACTGACTTTTGACACCAGAGTTAAAGACATTATCAATAAATATTTCAATAACAAAAATGGCACGCAAGATTAAGAAAATTTTCGTTCATTGTACAGCAAGCCGACAGTCATGGTCTGTCGATGCCTTGCTCAAGGAGTTTAGAAACAAAGGCTGGCATTATCCAGGCTACCACTGGGTCGTAACCGCTGATGGCAACTACACGCAGCTCATGACAGAAGACCTGCCGTCCAACGGAGTTAAAGGTCACAATTTCGATTCAGTCAACGTTGCATACATGGGTGGAATATCCCGCACAGGCAAGGCTATCGACAACCGCACGGAGGCACAGAAACAAGGTTTGCGTGAGTTGCTCAAGGAATTGAGAAACCGCTACCCTGAAGCCAAGATCATGGGACATCGTGACATCTCGCCTGACAAGAACCACAATGGGGTGGTCGATCCATGGGAGCGCATCAAGGAGTGTCCTTGCTTCGACGCAATTCCGGAATATGCCGACATTTAACATCAAGGATTATGCAGAAACATCTCAAGTCAATCATCATGGCCATATCGGTGATATTGGTCATCATCGCCTGTTTCTGGGTTTTTGACCATCGACAGCAGCGAGCGGAGCAGGAACTGAGAGAACAGCTCAATGGGCTGAAACTTCAGTATGCTCCAGCCGAGCGAGACACCATCCGAGACTCGCTCACGGTCATCACGCAGCAGGTGCTGCAGATGCCGGCTGAGGAGTACAAAATTCAGGCCTACGACCGCCAACTGCTCCATGACCTGGGCATTCGTCTTGGCCAGGTCTTGGCAGACCAGCGCACGAGTCTGAGTACTGCTGATACGGTCAAGACTGACCGCAGCGACTCGATCTATACCTACAGCGACCGATGGCTCAGTTTCCGTCTCAATACGGCGGACTCCATCTTGACATACAAGGCGAGAGATAGCCTCCAGACCATCGTCTACAGGCAGTACAAGCACAGATTCCTCTGGTGGCGGTGGGGCACCAAAGGCTATGATGTCAAGGTCATCAACTTCAATCCCCATTCCAACATATTATATAACAGCTATATACAAGTCAACCGATAATGGCAAGACAAGAGGTATATACAACAGTCATCAAGCTCAACTCAGAGGAGGCAAAGAACCGACTCAAAGAGTTAGAGGACAGAGTCGCTCGTCTGAAGAAGGCTAAACAGGAAGCCTTCTCGGCGGGCGATTCCCGTTTAGGCGCATCCCTCGCCAAGGATCTGAAGGCCGCAGAGCGAGAGATGAAGCAATTCAAGAACTCAACCATGAGCGTCAAGGAGACACTCGACAACCTGTCTAGTGCAAGCCTCGGACAGCTGGAGAAGGCAGCAAGACATCTGAAGGGGCAGATGAAGGCAGCATCTGACCCTTCAGACTTTGCAAAATTGGACGCTCAACTCTCCAAGGTTAAGGAGCAGATGCTTGCCCTGAAGGGCGCGACACGCAAGGCTGATGAGGAAGCGAGACGCATGACCGCAACGGTGTCAAACCTGAAACATGCTTCACTCAATGACCTCAACTTCACAGCTTCCAAGCTACGTAGTCAGATGGCTGACTACGACCCGACATCTACCATGTACGCCTCTCGAGCTTCGCAGCTGAAGCTGGTCGAGGCAGAGCTGGAACGCATCCGACAGAGCGAGCAGAAGGTGGTCACACTCATGCAACAGTATGACAAGGAGATTGACCGCACAAATGTGGAAATAAAGGAGACAAAGCGGCAGATGCAGCTAGTCAATAACACCATGTCCAACCTCAAAACCTCCTCCATCCGTGACCTGGAGTACTCCATCAAGGCACTGAACCAGCAGATGCATGGCATGGAGCGTGGTACCGAGCAGTTCAAGCAGATGGAGCTGAAGGCGAAGCAGCTGAAGGCAGAACTGCAGGCAGTCAGAGCCGAAGGCGTAGCTCAAGAGTCCTGGATCAAGCGCTCTGCAGACTGGTTCAACCGCATGCAGGGTCTTGCTATCGGTGCAGTCGCTGCCATTTCCGGTATCACCTTCACAGTCAAGAAGTGTGTGGAGGAGTATGCTAAGATGGATGATGAGATGACCAACGTCCGGAAATATACCGGACAGGCAGCCGAGGAAGTCGAGCGCATGAACGAAGACTTCAAGAAGATGGATACCCGAACTCCTCGACAGAAGCTCAACCAGCTTGCCGAAGATGCCGGAAGACTCGGCATCACATCGACGGCTGCAGTTGAGGAGTTCGTCGATGGTGCCGATAAAATCAATGTCGCACTCGGTGATGACCTCGGCGATAAAGCAGTCTCTCAAATCGGTAAACTCGCCCAGATGTTCGGCGAAGACAAGACCAAAGGTCTGCGAGGTGCCATGTTGGCGACAGGTTCTGCAGTCAACGAACTGGCTCAAAATTCTTCTGCCTCTGCCGGTTATCTCGTTGACTTCACTGCCCGTGTGGCAGGTGTCGGCAAGCAGGCAGGATTTACACAGGCTCAGATTATGGGTCTCGCATCAGTTCTCGACCAAAACATGCAGCAAGACGAGACTGCTGCAACCGCAGTTCAGAACCTCCTCGCTAAGATGTTCCAGGACTCCTCAAAGTTTGCAAAGATTGCTGGACTCAATGTCAAGGACTTCGCCAAGACTTTGAAGGAGGATGCCAACGGTGCACTTCTCCAGTTTTTGGCAGCCATGAGAGCCAAGGGTGGTTTTGCCGACCTTGCACCAATGTTCGAGGAAATGAAGATGGATGGATCCAGGGCTACTGGAGTCCTCACCGTCCTCGCAGATAAACTCGATGACATCAAAACTGCCCAGAACCTGGCAAGCGAAGCATATTCCGAAGGCACATCCGTCCTCAATGAGTTCGAGACACAGAACGAGAGTGTACAGGCTCAACTTGACAAGGCGAACAAGAAGTTCCTAGATCTCTCCATCGAGTTGGGACAGAAACTCTATCCAGCAGCACGATATTGCATATCTGCAGCAAGTCTCGGAGTTCGGGCACTCTCCACACTCGTTGACTTCGTCAAGGACTATTGGCGCATTTTAATTGTGCTGACCGCCGCCATTGTTACCTATACTGCAGTATCTAAGGCAAAGCTGATAGCAGACAAGGCGCAGATGGTATGGCTCAACATCATGATTCTGCGCGAAAAGGCGCATCTCGTCCTTGTGGGTCTTAAGACATCTGCTCTCAAGACCATGGCAATTGTCCAGATGGCGTTGACACGTGAAATAAAACTGACCACTGCTGCACAGATGGTGTGGAACAAAGTGTTGCTGGCCAACCCGATCACTTCCGTGATTGCTGTTGTCGTAGGATTGACAGCTGCCATCGTCACACTGTCTAAAGAGACGAGCACAGCAGAGCAGGCTCAACTTGACTACAATGATGCCGTGACCGATGCAAACAAGCAGGCAGCAGAAGAGGAAGCAGCCATCATGCGCCTCGTCTCTGCCATCCAGTCCAACACCACAGCTGAGTCAGACCGCAAGGCAGCCCTGGAGGAACTCAACGGCAGGCTGATGCGTGAACACCTCGGCAACATCACCGAGGAAGCAGTGCGCACCGGTCAAGCAACAAGGCAGATCCAGTCGTACATTGACATGATGAAGAAGAAGATTGTCATCGACGGCCTACAGAAGAAGCTGGCAGAGTCAATAGCTAAGCAAGCGGAAGATGAAGACCTGTTAGGAGAGGCTAACAATGACAATAGAGGTTACTGGAAACGCTTCTGGGATAGGCTAAACCCATTTGCAGGTGGCAAGACTCAAAAACTTAACTTCGCAGCCGACCACAAGGACCAGCTACTACAGAGTGTCGAAAGAGAAAAGCAGTATCAGCAGAAGCTCATCGATAAGATTAATCAGCTGGAGTCCCAGCATTTCGAAATCAATGATCCAGAACCATGGAGAAACAATGGCTACAATGGCAAGGGCAATGATGGTACCATCATTAAACAGCATAGAACAACAGGCACTCATCAAGCTACAGAAAAAGAGCGCAAGGCTCGTGTCAAGGCAGAGAGGGCAGCTGCAGCCGAGGAACGCAAGCGACAGGCTGAAGCCAAGCGCAAGCAAAAGCAGGCAGCCGATAGCATCAAGGCTGAGACCAATCAGCTGCTCGCTGACAACGCCAAGGCTTATGCCGAGGGTAACAAGTCATACCAGCAGTTCATCGATGACAGACAGAGCATACAAATCAAGGGCTTCGCAAAGCTGAAGCAGCTATATGGTGAGAATAGCAACGAGTACAAGCAGTTGCTTGATAACCAGGTCAACGTTGTCAAGCAGCATGATGCTGCCATTCTGAAGATGAATGAGCAGACCATCGAGCGTGAACGCCTCCAGAAGGAGGCGAGCATAAAGGCTCAGTACAATGATGCCAACTCCGCTATCTATCAGAATGACATCGCTCTCGATGAAGCCATCTATCAGAATGATGCAGATGCCATGCAGAAGCGCCTGGCACTATACAATGAGGGAAGCGAGGAATGGCTGGATATGAAGGCTGAAATGGAGCAGGCATCACTTGACCATCAGCTGCAGATGCAGGAGTCATACCAGAACCAGCTGAAGGAGTTGCGTCAGCAGTTCGGTAAGCAAGACCTGCAGGCACAGGAGACCATGTACCTCAATGGCCTTGACAATCTCTACAAGCAGGGATTGATCAAGGAGGAGGAATATCAGCGCATGAAGTTGGAGATAACCAAGCAGTTTGCTGCACAGAGAGCGCAGATTGATGCAGATGATCATGGAGCAGGTAGCGCTCAAATAAAAATCAATGATAAGTCATCTGAGATGGTCAACAGTGCCAGGGCTGCTGCAGGTGAGTCCCAGTCGACCGGCAATGCAACTCTGGGTGGATACTTCTCCTCACAAGTTGAGAACTATCAAAACACCATGGAGAAACTGAAGGAGTTGTATGGCAACGACAAGCAGAACCATGCTGCATACATGCAGGCAAAGGCGCAAGTCACAGCCAACTTCCTCGACAACATGATGCAGCAGACCTCTGCTGCATACAATGGCATCAACAATATTCTCTCTTCTGCATCAGCATACGCTCAGGCATGCTCAGACCTAGAGCAAGCCAAAATCTCCAAAAACTACGAGAAGCAGATTGCTGCAGCTGGCAACAACTCGAAAAAGAAGAAAAAGTTGGAGGAGAAACGTGACAAGGAGTTAGCCGCTGCCAAGTCTAAAGCCAACAGGAAGTCCATGAAGATTGAAATCGCTCAGGCAATCGCATCAACCGCTATGGCTGCCATCAACGCATACTCTTCTGCAGCCAGCATCCCTGTTACAGGTTGGGTTATGGCACCTATCGCAGCCGGCATGGCAACCGCAGCAGGTATGCTGCAGATTGCTACCATCAAAAAGCAGCACCAGGCCGAGGCAGCAGGTTACTATGAGGGTGGATATACCGGAGGTAACCGCTACAGAAAGGAAGCAGGAGTCGTACATGAAGGCGAGTTCGTGGCTAATCACAATGCCGTCAACAACACATCCATCCGCCCAGCTCTTGACCTCATCGATAGGGCACAGCGCTCCAATACAGTTGGCTCGCTGACCGCTGAAGACATCACACGTTCTCTCGGACAGGGTAGCAGTACAGTGGTTGCTCCTGTTGTCAATGTCAACAATGATAACACCGAGGTACGCCAGTCCCTCGATGGTGTCAATGCAGCCGTCAGCCGTCTGACACAGACTCTTGACGATGGCATTGAGGTTGAAGTTCCGATATCTGGACGTAGAGGTCTGCACCGCAGACTGCAGGATTATCAGCGCATTATAAACAATAAGTAGTGGAATATGATAACATGCATCATCAATGGCCATAAGGCCTATCCCATTTCTACATCATCCATCAAGGTGACATACGCCAACCAGTATGTCACCGATGATGGTGAGTACACCTATGACATCACCTTCCCCATGAATATCCTGGAGAACCGTGTCATTTTCAAAAATGTCTCACGCTTGGAAGTCAAGAAGAATATCGCCAAATACGATGACTGCAAGCTGTACTGTAACAGCCAGCTCATCATGAGCGGTGTTGGTACCATACTCTCCGTGAATGAGAAAGAAATCAAACTGCAGATAGTCGGAGGCAAATCACGCATCAAGTTCAACGACCGCATGGAGAAGCACTACATAGACGAAATTCAGTTTGGTACAGCAGATAAGCCGGGATATGATGTCGATAAGGGCTGGTCACAGAAGTTCAAGGACAGAATAACTGAAATTTACAGATTAGATGAAGATAAGACGAAGTTCCTGGGAGTGGAAGGAAAATGGTGCTTCGTACCTGTGCGGGACGAAACAAATGATATGATTGCAAATTTTGTTGGAGTAGATAAAACGAAACAATTTATTGGCTACAATGCACCATTTATCTCTAACCTAGCTGTTCAGCCCAACCTGATGTATATCTTTCGTAAAGTAGTAGAATACGAAGGATATACTATCAAGCGCAACGATTTTGACTGCAAGCCATGGAACCAGCTTTATATAGCTTCTGCCTACAAGACTCGCGAGATTAGAAGGGCGCTACCACATTGGACAAGCTATACATTTATTGAGGAATTCCGGAAACTCTTCAATGCCTCCATCTACTTCGATGAAGTCCAGAAGACCTGCAGCGTCATCAGTTCCTCAGAGTTGAGTTCTGCAGATTCTATTGAGATAGAACCGCTGGATGAATATTCGGCAGACTATGACGAAGACGGTTCTTTCAGCACTTCTGCAACTGCGAACCTGGAGTACAAAATGGATGGTTCAGCCAATAGAGGGAACTATGAGAGCATACCAAAGAAGGTTTTTGACAACTTCAATATCGTTCAGAGTGTCGATTATTTCGGCGTGCTCGATCAGTTTTCTCTGACTACCATGGGATGGTCTGAGAAGAAAAAACGGCAGACTATCATAGAGTACCTCAGAAGTTACTACATATATGTAGAGAATGAGGATGGTACGAAAACATGGCAGTTGGCAGGTGTATGGTCACCTTTAATCAGGGACAGTTCTTCTGATGATTATGTCGATCTGAGCATTTCTCCTGCTGCACAAGTTGTAGAAGATATCAATTTCAAGACAGGATTACTAGAAGATAATTACTACGAGAAGCGTTGCCTGCTGTCAATACCTAATGACAAGGAAGCGGATTCCAAGGAGTGCGATGTTGATGAAGACGGATATAGCTACACATCCGTACAGGATGCCATAGATGATGAGTCAAGCATGGATGAGAGCGAAGCTGAAGAGGAGGTCATGAGTGTCTTTTTCATACTGCCAGGTAAAGTGCAGGCATTTAACGTGCCATACGGCAGGATATCATGGGTAGGTGAAAAATCAAGATGGCCAATGTTCATCACAGATTATCGCATTAACAGTGATTATACTTATGAGGGTATATTAGTGACTGCCGGCAATAATTTTTCGCTATCCCTGAATTCAGTAGCCAATGGTGCAGTATCATTAGCAGAGTTCCATAGCAAGGCTTTCCATATAGACAATAAAAACTGCATGGAGGTCAAGTTCAAGTCTGATGACATACCGGATCCATCCAAGATATACATCATCCGCAACAAGAGATTTGTATGCGAGAAAATAGAGATGGAAGTCAAGGACGATGCCATCGAGCCAGTTTACACAGGCTATTTTTACATGCAATCATAATATATATAATAAGGTGGGGAGCAAACTGCTCTCCACCTTATTATATTATAGGATTCCCTGATAGTTCTTGATATACTCATTCGCCTTCTGTATATCCTTAGGCGTATAGATGTCTGTGATGAGTATAGATGAGTGCCTCGCCTGGTCTCTGACCGACAAGACATCGGCATTGGCCCGCAGCATATTGGTAATACCTGTGTCCTTCAAGCTATAAAATTTGAAGCGAGGTGAGAGTTTCAGTTCCTTTCTCAGGACACGAGTCCAGTAGTCTCTGAACATTTTCTCGTTCTTTCTTTCAGGTCCTGGGCAGAACCCGTCAGAGAATAGATAGTCCTGCCCTGGGTGAGAGAAGATGTTGAGTTCCATCATCAGCTTGATGACATGAGTCGGCAACGTAATCACGGCATCATTGCCGTTCTTCGTGTTCTCGCCATGCAGACTGATTGTCTGAGTCTTAACGTGGATATCGCAGATTCTGAGATATGACATCTCTCGAGGGCGGATGAAGAGGTAGTGGATAATTTCACACGCCAGCAGATAGTGCCTGTTGTGCTCCATCAGATAATCTCTGATGAGCTGCATGGTGCAGTCAGGTATGACATCTCTGCTTTTCTTCTGCCTGTTCTTGATACGTTCCAAACCTTCTGTTGGGTTCTTGGGTATATAGCCTCGAGCCAACAGATAAGCGGAGAAACTCTTAGTCCAGGCAAGATAATTGTTGCGAGTCAATACTGTATTATTCCTGTCGATGAAAATGTAGTCCAGGAACTTGCTCACATTACTTTTGTCCCATTGATAAGAAAAATTGAGAGTTATGTTTTTTCTTTCTTCCATCTTTCCAAGATCCGTACACGGCTGCTGTAGTCAACAAAAGTCTCCTCACGCATACTTCCCTCATTGCACATTTTTGTTAGATAAGCCTTATATCTCTCGAGAACGTCTTCCCACTTCGTATATTCCAGAGGCTGCAGAGCCTCAATCCAAGGATTCCAGCCTGCCATGAGCTTCTCTGTGAGATTCTTGATAATCTGGTCGGCATAGGCGCGCTGGTTCCGCTTGCCCTTAACATGATCGAGCATGATTTTTTTCTTCCGCATGCGGTTGATGCCTGGATCAAAGGCCATGAAGGAGATATAACATTCAGATGCCTGGTGAAAAACTGGTGGTTTCCAGCCAATGACACTGCTAAGTACTGTGTCATTTGAATTTGGAGCATAATTTTTTTTAGCCATATCTTTAATTTTTCTCAGATATAGCCTGTTATTAATAATGTATATAGGAGTGATACCGAAATTGTACCGACCATTTTGGCACCGACCGAGGCAAATCCTCAGTGTTTATGGCACATTTACCGGCTTTTCGTCGGGATTACTGGACTCGAACCAGCGACCTCATCGTCCCGAACGACGTGCGCTACCAACTGCGCTAAATCCCGATATCTGCTGCAAAGGTACATTAAATAATGGAAAACACCAACAAAAATAGACTTTTTTTATCTTTTTTTCGAAAGAAATTTTCCCGAAAAAATTTTGCAGGAACCAAGAAAAAATGTATTACCTTTGCACCCGCAAATGATAAATCGCGATTTGTGAAAGTTGGTGCCATAGCTCAGTTGGTAGAGCAAAGGACTGAAAATCCTTGTGTCCCCGGTTCGATTCCTGGTGGTACCACTTCTTTATGAGACTGAATCTTCGTAACAGGATTCAGTCTTTTTTTCATGCCCTTTTTAAAAAGAGTAAAGGTATAGAACTGATTTAAAGATTCCTGCCTCTTTAATGAAAAAACGGACAAAAGCTAGATAAATATTTGCTTTTGTCCGTTTTTCTTTATTTTTGTCTTAAATCTATCTGCTGTTTTCTTCTTTTTTCTCTACTTTTGCAACAGAAAACAATTTTAAACGTAAACGTATTTAAACGTAAAACGCAACCTAAAAGTAAAACAATGAAGAATATATTAGGAAAAGCCATGTTGCTGGCTACAGCACTCTTGTTTTCTATCACGGGCACGAGTTGCAGCAATGATGATAATACCACTTCTGAAAAGGAGAAGACATACGATATGAGTGGCTTCGCCAAGGGTGCCGATGTAAGTTGGCTCACAGAGATGGAGAAGGATGGTGTGAAATTCTATAATCAGAATGGCAAGGCTACAGAATGCATGAAGCTCCTTCGCGAAGAGGGAACCAATTCCATCCGTCTGCGTGTCTGGGTAAATCCGGAAGGTGGCTGGTGTGGCAAGGATGATGTCATCGCCAAGGCTTGGCGTGCTCAGCAGCTCGGCTTCCGTCTGATGATTGACTTCCACTATTCTGATACCTGGGCTGACCCGGGCAACCAGAAAGTTCCTGCTGCATGGCAGGGCTATACTGCCGAACAGATGAAACAGGCTGTGGCTTATCATACCAAGGATGTATTGACAACCTTGAAGGATAGAGGTGTAACCAACGTAGAGTGGGTACAGGTGGGTAATGAAACCCGCGACGGAATGCTCTGGAATAGCGATGAGGCTGTAACCGGTCAGGTATCTAAGAATGCAGCCAACTTTGCTGCTTATGTCAACGCAGGATATGATGCCGTAAAGGCGGTTTATCCACAAGCTAAAGTCATCGTGCATGTAGATGAGGGTAATAACCTCGGCCGTTATACTTGGCTCTTTGGTGAATTGAAGAAGAATGGTGGAAAATGGGATGTCATCGGCATGTCACTTTATCCAGAAGATAACAATTGGCAGGATTTAACCACCAATTGTCTGAATAATATTAAGACTTTGTCAGAACAGTACAACTGCAATGTCATCATTTCAGAAATCGGTATGTGGTGGGGCTCTGACCAGGCTGCGCCAATGATGAAGAAGATGGTGGATGGCTGCAAGGCAATCTCTACCTGCGAGGGTATCTTCTATTGGGAACCGGAAGTTTACAACAACTGGAAGCCAGCCAACTATACCACTCTGGGTTGGTCTGCATATACCAAGGGAGCATTCGACAACAGCGGCAAACCAACTGCCGTATTCGATGCATATAAATAATCCGATGCATATAAATAAATAAGAATTTTAACGAAGAGATATGATTAAGAGAAGCATTACTTTCATGACTCTTGCCCTGGCACTCACTACGCTGTGCCAGGCGCAGAGCAGAAAGGTTATCAACCTGCCTTCATGGGACTTCTCCCGTGATGGCAAATCGTGGCAGCAGGTAGCTGTTCCGCACGATTGGGCTATCTCGGGACCTTTCGATAAGAAATGGGACCTGCAGATGGTGGCCATCGAGCAGAATGGCGAAACCGAAAAGACCGAGAAATCGGGACGTTCTGGTGCGCTACCTTGGATAGGTGAGGGTATGTATAAGATGAACTGGACGGCTCCTAAGGGCTATAAGCGTGCCGTACTCGTCTTCGACGGTGCCATGAGCCAGCCTGTTGTCAGCGTCAATGGCAAGGAGGCAGGCAAGTGGGCTTACGGCTACAATGCCTTCCGCATCGACATCACACCTTTCATCCAGTTTGGTAAGAGTAATCTCATCGAGGTACATCTTAATAATGTAGAGGAGAGCAGCCGATGGTATCCGGGAGGCGGTCTTTACCGTCCGGTTTCCGTAGAGCTCTATGGCAACGAAAACTTCTCTACCTGGGATACCTTCGTGCGTACCCTGAAGGCTGATAAGCAGGAAGCTGAAGTAGAAGTAAATGCGCTGCTGGAAGGAAAGACTGGTAAGTCGGGCAAGACCGTCATAGCCCTGTTGGATGAGGCTGGCAAGAAGGTTGCCGAGCAGACCGTCACAGGTGCCAATCCTGAAATCAAGACTACTCTGAAGGTGGCGAATCCTCAGCTCTGGTCTCCGGAATCTCCTTACCTCTATCAGGTAAAGCTTACCCGATATGAAGGAAAGAAGGTGGCTGATGTGCAGACCCTGAAGACCGGTATCCGTACCATTGCCGTATCCAAGAATAATGGTTTCCAGCTCAATGGCATCACCCGCAAACTGAAGGGTGTCTGTCTGCACCACGACCTCGGTCCATTGGGCGCTGCAGAGAACAAGGCTGCCCTCATCCGCCAGATCAAGATGATGAAGCAGATGGGTTGCGACGCTATCCGTACTGCCCACAACATGCCTTCTACCATGCAGATGGAACTCTGCGATTCCCTTGGTATGATGGTAATGGCAGAGAGTTTCGATAGTGGATTTATCCTAAATGCAAGAATGGCTATGCCCAAGTTCTTCAAGGAGTGGAGCGATAAAGATATCACCAATCTGGTAAAGCACCACCGCAACCATCCTAGCATCGTGATGTGGAGCATCGGTAACGAGATTCCTGAACAGTGGAGCAAGGAGGGTATGGAGATAGCCAAGCATCTGCAGGATATCTGTCATCAGTACGACCCTTCCCGTCCTGTTACCCAGGGTATGGACAAGGCTGAGGATGCCTTGAAGAGCGGATTTGCCCAGGTAATGGATGTACCGGGCTTCAATTATCGCGTACATAAATATTTTAAGAATATAGAGCAGTTGCCTCAGGGCTTCCTCCTCGGTTCAGAAACCGCCTCTACGGTCAGCTCCCGTGGCGTATACAAGTTCCCGGTAGTGGTAAGTGATAAGGCTACCTATCCTGATGGTCAGTGCTCAAGCTATGATACCGAATACTGCTCCTGGAGCAATCTTCCGGATGATGACTGGAAGATGCAGGATGACTACAGTTGGGTAATCGGTGAGTTTGTATGGACCGGTTACGACTATCTGGGCGAGCCTACTCCTTACGATACCTACTGGCCAAGCCGCAGCAGTTACTTCGGCATCTGCGACCTTGCCGGACTTCCAAAGGACCGCTACTATATGTATCGTGCCCGCTGGAACGAGCAGCAGCATACCACCCATCTTCTTCCTCACTGGAACTGGAAGGGCAGGGAAGGACAGGTTACCCCTGTATACTGCTACACCGATGGTGTGGAAGGCGAACTCTTCGTCAACGGCAAGAGTCAGGGCAGGGTTCGCAAGGACAAGTCAAGCCGCCTCGACCGCTACCGTCTGCGCTGGAACAATGTGAAGTATGAACCGGGTGAGATTCGCGTGGTTACCTACAACCAGTATGGCGAAAAGGTTGGCGAGGACGTGAAACGTACCGCCGGCGAGCCTGCACAGATGAAGTTCAGCGTAGAAACACCTGATCATGAGCCTATTGCCTGCATGGTAGAAGGCTGTACCGATGAACACAATGTAATTCTGAATGCCGATGGCAACGACCTTGCCTTCATCACCGTGAGTCTGCTGGATAAGGACGGCAATGAATGTCCGCTTGCCGATGACGAACTGACCTTCGAGGTGAGTGGTGCCGGCACTTTCAAGGCAGCCTGCAATGGCGATGCCACATCGCTCGAACCGTTCACCCAGCCTCAGATGAAACTCTTCTCCGGCAAGCTCGTAGTCATCGTACAGAGCAGCAAGCAGAAGGGCGACATCATCCTGAAGGTAAAAGACAGCAAGCGAAATATCGAAAAGTCGATTACGCTCCAGGCAATATAAGATGATAGGCACGGATTACACTCGTAATCCGTGCCTTATTTATACTCTTGGCATGATACTTATGACACACTCTCTTCTTTTTTTTTGATAAATTTTCTCCGATATTTTTTGGCGTTATCATGAATATTGTGTAAATTTGCACACATGAAAAAGTCAAAAGAACCTATATCTCGCATCAGCATGGCAATTGCTATGCTCTTTGTTTCGCTCGCCATCCATGCGCAGCGTTTCGTAAACACCTCCCTTGAAGGTGCTCAGTCCGTTTGTGCCATTATCCAGGACAGTGATGGAATAATATGGCTCGGAACCGACAACGGTCTTTACAGCTATGATGGTTATCATGGCTACCGCCATTTTCAGGAACATACATTCAGCAATACGCGTGTCAATGCGCTCGGTTTCGAGGGCAGAATGCTCTATCTGGCTACTGGCAACGGCATCCTGAAATTCGATACGCAATCTTATCAATATGCCGAAACACCAGCCATGAAGGCTTTTGCCGATAAGGCGAAGCGCAAGCAGCTGAAGGAACTCCGTGTGCTCGATATCAAGGGCGGTAAGACTGACTTCGGTGGCGATGTCTATGCCTTGCTCTCTACTCCGCGAGGCTTGCTCGTAGGTTCGCTCGCTGGTCTGCATCTCGGCAGCAGACTGATTCCGCTCCGTGCCGGAGAACAGCCGCTGGTCAATGCGCTCGCCTATGATGCCAAGCGCCGATGCTACTGGATTGGTACCGAGGGCGCTCTCTATTGTGCCGATCTGCAACTCAGGAACTTCTCACAGATTCCTGCTCTGAACGGCAATTCCATCAAATGTCTTTCTACAGATGCTGCCGGCAATCTCTATATCGGAACAGATAACGGACTCTATCAGATGGCACTCTCCAATGCCATCACCCATTATATCCACGATTCCCGCGATGATACTTCTATTCCTAACAACATCGTCTGGGCTTGCTTTGTAGATAAATGGCAGAATGTATGGGTGGGTACTGACAATGGACTCTCCCGTCTCACTACCCATACTTATTACCGCTATGTATCGCTCGATAAGATTACGATGTCGGGTGAGGGCAACTGTCTCCATGCCATGCTCCAGACCCGTAACGGCGAATGGTGGATGGGCGGTACCAACGGTCTGATTCATTTCACCCGGAATGCTGATGGTTATCAGAATGTGGCATGGTACAAGCAGAACAGCTCTGCCTTCCCGCTGAGTCATAACCGTGTACGCAAGATTTATGAAGACCATGACGGCGATGTATGGATCTGTACCGACCATGGCATCAACTTCTATGACCGCAGTTCCCGTCAGATGCGCAACTTCATCGTCTACGATAAGAGTGGCAAGTATTCTACTGCCTGGGCTTACGATATTCTCCAGGACAAGAAGGGCAGGATATGGATGGGTTCTTATCAGGGCGGTGTCTTCGTGATGGATAAGGCGGCTCTTCTGAGCGGCAAGACCATAGCCGACTGGCATTACTCGGACAAGGGAAAGAATGCGCTCTCTGGTCTGCATGTGGGTCAGATGGTGATGGATGGAAAGGGTAGGATTTGGGTTTCTACCTATACCCGTCTCAACTGCATCAATCCGAACAATATGAAGGTGGTGCAGGTAGCTAACTCAGATGTTGTCAACTATCTGATGGCAGACAGCAAGGGCAATATCTGGATGGGTGATAACAATTCGGTAACCTGTTATTACGTAGCCGGTTCTGTGCTGGGTAACAGCTTTTCTTCCAAGACATGGCAGATTGGTGGCAAGGTAAGTACCATGTGCGATGTGGAAGGCAAGATATGGGTGGTATCGGGCAATGAATGCTGCGTAATCAATCCTGAGGGCGAGAGCCAGCGCTTCATGATTCCTTCTGTTGTGCCGCTCAACATCTGTTACAGCAGACAGACTCATGAGGTAATGATGGGCGGTAATGACGGCTATGTAGCAATCAGTTCCGATGTAGCACAGAAGCCTAAGCAGTTTACCCGCCTGATGCTGGCAGGAATCATCGTAAACGGACAGGCTTGTGAGGAGCGTGGAGAAATCCTGAAACTGAAGAGTGATGAGAACAACTTCACCCTGCAGCTCACCGACCTTCCTTTTGCTGATCATCCTTCAGCCGTTTATGCTTACAAACTCGAAGGCAGCGACCACGACTGGCATTATCTGAACTCAGGCAATATCGATATCACCTACAATGGTTTGTCGTATGGCGATTATCATCTTACGGTTCATGCCGTGGATGGTGAAGGCAAGATAGCCGCCGAGGTTTATTCGCTCGACATCTCCGTCCTGCCGCCTTGGTATCTCTCCTTCTGGTGCAAGCTCTTCTATATCACGGCACTCATCGTGTTTGTGGCATGGCTGGTAAGCTGGTATTTTCTGCGCAAGGAACTGGCTGATGCCCAGAAGCAGAAGGCTGAGGTGTTGGAGCAGGTACAGATGCGTATTGACTTCTTCAACCGTCTGACGGAAGATTTGAAGGCTGCCGTAGCTCATCATTCATTTGATGAGGTGACAGCTCTGATGGCCCGCTACCTGAACGTGAAGATACCTGATGTGTCATCTTCTGTTGCCACTGGGTTATCCGCTTCGCCTGTATCTGATCCTGAGTCATCATCCTCAGAACCAGTTCCTGCACGCTCTGAATCTTCTGAAGAGGAAAAGAAGGAAGTAGATGTCAGCGAGTTGGATGTGTCAGACAAGCGTCTGCTCGAAGAGATCAATGAGGCAATAGAGAAGCACATGATCGATTCTGACTTCAATGTTTCGATGTTGCAGGATGTGATAGGCATAGGTGGCAAACAGCTGTATCGCAAGATGAAGGCGATAACGGGCCGTACGCCTGTAGAGTATATCCGTGAGATGCGTATGAGCCGTGCTGCCGAGCTCCTGAGCCAGGGCAAGTTCAGTGTTTCCGAGGTGATGTATACCGTTGGTTTTTCCAACAGCAGTATTTCTCCAAATGCTTCTCCAGGAGTATGGCATGACTCCTACGGAATACATGAAGGTGAAGAGGTAAATAAATGATGTGCTTCCGTTTGCCTATAGATGTGGCTGCGTGGAGTTAAGAATATGACAGCATTGGGTTACGGATATAACTCCGTCGGGTTACTGATACGACTCCGTAGGCTAATGGAGACGTATCCTTCGGCTTGTCGAGATATCTGCGTCAGCTGACTGAGCTACTTGAGTCAGCTGACTGAACCACTTGAATTAGCTGAATGAACTATATCAGTATTCTGTAGCATTACATGTGTATATTTTTCTCTAACTTAATGCCACATTTGCCACACTTATACTTAACTCTTTGATTATAAGTGAATAACGGGTGGCAATAAGGGGTATTTCTGTTGCCACCTTATTGCCACCTGTTGCCATGCAGTAAAAAATGCGTCCCGATGTAGCATTTGCTACGTCCCGACGCAGCAAAAGATACGTCCGGACGTAGTACAAGATACGTCGGGACGTAATTTCAGCCTTATGAAAACGGCTGCATAGAAACAAAAAAAGTGTGTGTTGAACTTGTTTTTGCAAACTGTAATCGGGTGTGACAAAAAATCGACAATTAACTAAATTTATGAGCAAATATGCTAAAAAACATAGATATTTCATATCAAACATTTAAATTTTAAGCGATTATCTTGGGCAAATAAGAAAATATTCGTAATTTTGCACCTATTTAAGTTAAATAGGTATTTCCATGCGTGCATATTAGTGAAAGAATGTATAAACGGAGGGGCGAAGTGTTGCCCTGAGTGCTTTCGGCTTTTACCAAACGAGAAAAAAAGAGAAAAAATAATAATTATTAATTAATAAACTTGAAACAAACAAGGATAACTGGAACTTCAACAAGGAACTCGATATGTGGGGCGAACAGCCGGGCGTAACGCTCAACAGCAACGGCCGTGTCATCGGTCTTATCATCGCCGGTTTCGGTGCAAAGGGAATCGTACCTGATGCCATCGGACAGCTGACAGAACTCCAGGTGCTCAACCTCGGTTCTCACGATGAGAAGATTGGTGCCAACATATTCAATGATTATGATGCAAACAGTCTGACTGCAGCAAAGAAGAGCAGCATGCGTCACGACTATGAGAACAAGTTCCTGAAGTATGACCCACGTGCCAATATGTCGGATATGATTGTTGAAAGCTACAACTCTGATCCTAATGTGGCACCGAAGAACAGAATCAAGAAGGACAGCCGCATCAATCTGAAGGATGCACAGATCGGTACATTGACCAACAAGATTACAGGTGTATCTAAGGCCATCTATCGCCTGACTAAGTTGCAGCAGTTCTATATCGGTAACTCTTCTATCACATCCGATGAGGTTTGTGCGAAGTTCTACAATGCTGACGATCCTGTTTATGGTAAGTTTGCGCAGGAATTCAAGGATGAGGATTGGGACAAGATGGAAAACCTGACCGATATCGAACTTTACAACTGTCCGAAGATCAGTCGCATTCCAGACTTCTACTATAATCTCCCTAAATTGCAGGCGATGAACCTGGCACGATGCAAGGGAATCTCAGCCAACCAGTTGAGAAGCGACTGGACCCGCTTAGCTGAGGAGAAGACTGGTAAGACACTCCAGATTCTCTATATGAGTTACAACAACCTGGAGGAGTTCCCAGAGTCATCTGCCTTGAGCAAGATGGTAAACCTCGGTCTGCTCGACCTGGCTTACAACAACATCAAGAAGGTACATCCGTTCGGTTCTGAGGTAGCTCTTTCTTCTCTCTATCTGAACAACAACCAGATTGAGGAGGTTCCTGCTAATCTCTGTGCCTTTACAGAAGATGTAGAGAGTCTGACCTTCGCTCACAACAAACTGAAGAAGATTCCGAATATCTTCGATGCAAGTTCTGTTCGCGAGATGGGTTCTGTAGACTTCTCTTACAACGAGATTACAGGTGTAGATAATAGTCATGGTACCTACAAGGGTATCAATGCAGCTTCAGTCAGTCTGTCAAACAATAAGATAGAGAAGTTCCCTTCTGAGTTGTTTACAGCCGGTTCGCCAATCACAACCATCGATTTGAGCGGCAACCAGATGCGCACCATCCCTAAGGGTTCCATCAAGGGCAAGAAGGCTTATCTGCTGCAGGTCATCGACTTCCGATTCAACAAGTTGACATCCCTCTCTGATGACTTCCGCTCAACCACATTGCCATACCTTACCAATATGGACTTGAGCTACAACTGCTTCACCGAGGTGCCAACCCAGCCATTGAACAGTGCCGTGCTCCGTGCCTTTGCCATCAACCACCAGCGTGATGGGAAGGACCAGCGTTGCCTGCGTACATGGCCTACAGGAATCACAACCTGTCCGAGCCTGATCCAGTTCCAGATTGGTTCCAATGATATCCGTAAGGTAGAAGAGACACTGACCTCTCACCTTTATATCCTGAATATCGCAGACAACCCTAACATCTCTATCGATGTAACCAGCGTCTGCCCATACATCAAGGCAGGTAGGTATATGCTGTTCTACGACAAAAATCAGGACATCCGCGGTTGCGATGCTTTGGATCTCGAAAATTAAACCCTATAAGAAAGTAGTAATATGAAATATATGAATAAACTGACATTAGGTATCGTTCTCGCTGCCGGGCTTTTCACAGCCTGCAGCGATAAGGATGATGTCGATATCCCAGGAGGACTGGCGCTCGATAAAGAGGAGATTGCCATAGGCCCTCAGGGTGGAACAGAGCAGATTGCCATCGCTGCCTCACAGGACTGGGTGGCAAATACTTCTGAGCCTTGGCTGATGCTTTCGCCTGCCAACGGTGTGGGTTCTGTTGAGGGTACCATCACGGTGGATTCTACTCTTTCCAACACGCTTCGCAGCACAGAACTCAGTTTCCAGGGTGCCAACGGACAGAGTCGCAAGCTTACCATCACCCAGTTCGGTTATGGCAAGCAGATCTTCCTGAAGGATCCTGTTGTAGAAATCGAAAACTCCGGTTCTTACGATAACCGTGCTTTCGAGAGTCTGATTTCCGCCAACGTGGAATGCAAGATTGGTAAGATAGAGTATTCTTTCGAGGGTGATCAGACCGATGCTGAGAAGGCAGAGAACGAGAGCGAGCGTGAGGGCTGGCTTCTGAACAGCAAGGATGAAGATAAGCTGACAGGTACTAACCTGGGTATCAAGCTGGACAGAAAGTACCGTCCTCGCACCGTGAACTTCAAGTTCCGCTGGGCGATGAACGTGGTTCCTGCCGTTCGTGTGGCTAAGGTTCATCTCGTGCCAGTCAAGGCTGAAGACCAGCTGGTAGATGCAGATGGTAATCCTACCGATGATGTTATCCTGACCGTTCGTCAGAAGGCAGCACCAAAGATTGAGGACAACCGTGCCGGTGACTCTCTCTCTGTCATCATGATCCACCAGAAACTGGGTAGCATTGCTACCTTCGATTCCAGCGAGAACATGCGCAACTGGAGCGGCGTAACGCTCTGGGAAGCTACTGATGATTTCGTGAAGGATCATCCTGAGGCTTTAGGACGTGTACGTTCTGTCAAGTTCAGCATGTTCAACCTCAAGAGTGGCGAAACTCTTCCTAAGGAAGTGGGTAATCTCAAGTTCCTGGAGTCATTCTCTGTTGCTGCCAACGAGAACAACCAGATTCGTGAGGTGAAGCTCGGTGATGAAATCTGCTCACTGAAGTATCTGAAGAATCTTACCGTTCAGGCTTACGGTCTGACTCAGTTGCCTGCTAGCTTTGTTAAGCTGGGCAAGAGTCTTGAATCGCTCAACCTGGTAAATAACAACTTCAACAAGTTGTCGGATATCACCGATATCGTCAACGAGAAGAACTTCCCTAAGTTGCGTAACCTCATTCTCTATGCACAGCGCCGTACGGATGTTGTCATCAACATCGCTTCGCTGGGCGAAAAGAATGCATCAGGCGTCTATGTTTATAATAACTATCCTATCGGACTGTATGGTAAGGTAAATGCCGGATCTGCAGACCGTCAGGCGCTTCTCAAGCTCCTGACATGGGATAAGTTGAATACACTGAAGTTGTCTTACTGCTTCCTGGAGGGTGAACTTCCTACCGATGAAGAGATGGATGCAGCTCTGGAGGCTGCCGGCAAGGCCACCCGATACAGCAAGTCTGACTTCTCTACCAACAAGGAAGATTATCTCGACAAGCTGGTAGGCGATACCTGCAAGTGGTTGCTCTCACGCTGGAATAATCCTGTAACCTGCAAGCACAAGGATGGTTCTGTAGTTTGCGAGGATGTTTATGCTAGCGAGGTGCCACGTGTATTGCCAAACTGCCGTCAGTTGTCACTCAACCTGAACTTCTTTACAGGTGAGGTGCCAAACTGGATTCTCTTCCATCCACACCTGGTAGAATGGAATGCACCTACGTTGATCTTCAACCAGCAGCCTAAGGGTAAGAACAGCGATGGCGCTGCCGTTGGTTTCTCTAATATGACAGAAGACAGCTACAGCTACGACTACTATTACGGAACCAGCGACCCAGGCAGCAAGTGGGAGATTCCGGGTGTAGCTTATCCGCTCTACTACCGCACATACGTGGCAGCAGGCGATATTAATGAAGCTGCGCTGATGGCTAAGTACAGGAGAACTAAGAAAAAGTAAGATAAACATAAAAACAATATAGAAGCAAACAATGAAGAAAAAGTTTTTCTATATAGCAATGGTCGCATTGGCATTGACGGGCTGTTCTGACAGCCTGTCAACCATCGGCTCTTCTGACGGCAATTCAGAAATCACCATCCCTGCAGATGCTGAGGCGGGTGAGTTGCTGATAAAGTTCAGTCCGGAGATGAGCGATATCCTCGACCAGGCACAACTGAGCAAGACCCGCTCCGGAAAGGCTACCCGTTCGGGTATTCCTTCTACTGACGAGGTGCTCGACATCCTGGGAAGCTACAGCTTTGAGCGTGTGTTCCCGGTAGATGCAAATACTGAGGCAAGAACCCGCGAGGCGGGACTCCACCTCTGGTATACGGTGAAGTTTAATAAGGGAACCGACCTGAAGGCGGCTGCCGAGCGCCTGAAGCAGTTGGGTGAAATCTCAAAGGTTCAGACTAACGGTCGCATCAAGCGTGCTTACAATACAGACAGCAAGCGCATCTATCTCAGCGATAAGGCACTTCAGCAGAAGTCTACCCGCTCAGCAGCCGAGGGCGAGCCAAACGACCCAGGCTTTGCCAGCCAGTGGCATTACCGTAACCTGGGTGAGGACCACTATGACTTTGAGAAGCTCAACAATAATCAGGTGGGTGCTAAGGCAGGATGTGACGTGAATGCACTTGAGGCATGGAAGACCTGTACAGGCGATCCTTCTATCATCGTGGCTATTCTTGATGAGGGCGTGATGTATACGCACCCTGATTTGGCAGCCAACATGTGGTGCAACCCGGGTGAGACTACTCAGGGAGCCAAGACTGATGGCGATGGTAATGGTTATGATGGCGACCTTCATGGCTACAACTTCGTTACTGAGAGCGGCGATATTACCTGGACTGATGCCAATGACACCGGTCATGGTACTCACGTAGCTGGTACTATTGCAGCCGTAAATAATAATGGTAAAGGTGTTTGTGGTGTAGCTGGTGGTGACGGTACTCCTAACTCTGGTGTCAAGATCATGTCATGCCAGGTATTCTCCGGCCAGAACAGTGTAACCTTGGCAGGCGAGGCGAGAGCCATCAAGTATGCAGCCGATAATGGTGCAGTCATCCTGCAGTGCAGTTGGGGTTACAACTCTTCAGAGTCTAGCATCATCAATGGTTATACTCCGGGTCCTGCTACCGAGAAGGAATGGGCTGAGACCTATCCGCTGGAGAAGGAAGCTCTGGATTACTTCATCAACAATGCCGGTTCGCCTAATGGTGTCATCGACGGTGGTATTCCAGTCTTCGCAGCCGGTAACGAGTATGCTGGCAATCCTGCTTTCCCAGGTGCTTACTCTAAGTGCGTCTGCGTATCTTCATTAGCTGCCGACTTTACTCCAGCCTGCTACACTGATTACGGTTCGCTCGTAACCCTGAGCGCTCCTGGTGGCGACTTGGACTATTACAGCAAGATTGGCGAGCAGGAAGATGAATACTGGGCAGAGACGACAACCGAGCAGAAAGGTGCTGTGCTCTCTACGATGATCCAGAACGGTAAGCCTGCTTACGGCTACATGGAGGGAACCTCTATGGCTTGTCCTCACGTTTCGGGTGTGGCTGCCTTGGGTCTCGCTTATGCTGCCAAGACGAATCGTCATTATCGTGCTGCCGATTTCGTAGCCCTGATGAAGAAGTCTGTAAAGGAATTGGATAGTCATTATCAGAATGGTGCAACCAAGACCTACTACATGAACCATTCTACCGTAGGTGCTTCGCCAGAGATTGTACAGCTCTCTAAGTACATCGGCAAGATGGGTGCTGGTCTGATTGATGCAGCTCAGCTCTTGAATAACATCAAGAACAAGGAACTCAGTTCTGATATGAAGTTGCCTAACGTGTATGTGGGCATCGAGAAGACTGTTTCTCTCAACCTCGCTGCATATTTCGCAGGTCAGACAGAGGAATTCACTTGCTCTGTAGCGAATAGCAGCGTAGCTTCTGCTTCGGTAGATGGCAAGACGCTCACCGTGAAGGGACTCGCTTCCGGAAGCACATCGCTCACCGTAACAGCTGCCGATGGTACCAGCCAGACCGTAGTTGTGACCGTTAGAAAGAGTGCCGGTAACAATGGTTGGATGTAATTGGATATAATATGAAGATATTTGCTTTCCTATCGCTTTTCTTCCTGGCTTTGCCTGTTACGGTGAATGCGCAGAAGGAACTGCTGAAGTTTGAGCATCCGCTTATCGATGCAGGTACGATGACCGAGGACGATGCGCCTCGCACCTTCACCTTCGTAGGTAAGAATGTGAGCAAGAAGATACTGCACATCACACAGGTGAGAACCACCTGTGGATGTACCAGTTCTTATGTCAGGGGCGATGTGATGAAGCCTGGCGATACCTGTCAGGTGCAGATCACCTTCACGCCTAACCGCTATCCGGGCACCATCAATACGGGTGCTTATCTCTATCTGAAAGAGGTAGAGGGACAGCCTGCCGTTAAGCTCGCCTTAACGGGAAAGGTGCTGCCGGGTGCTGACCAGTGGGCACGCTATCCGCACAAGATGGGCGCACTCAGACTGAAACAGGCGAAGGCAAGTATCACAGAGGTAAAGCCGGGCACAGAGCCTGAGGCACGTATCCTCTGCGGAAACAGCGGTGACAAGCCGCTCCGTATATCCAGCCTCCTTCTTCCTCCTTATGCCCGTCTTACGACAGAGCCTGAGGTGATAGAACCGGGTGATGAGGCAGACCTCGTCATCACCATCATAGCCGATAAGATTCCGGCTACGATGCCCGAATCCTTCTCCTTCCCTGTTATTCTGGAGGGCTTGGACGCCCGCCCGTCTGACAGAACGATACAGGTCGTTGTAAAGTTAGAAAGGTAAAAGGGTAAAAAAGTAAAAAAGAAAAAATACCAAGACAATGAAATATTTGAAAAAACTCTTCACCCTCCTGGTGATTGCTTTGTTTGCCTGCGGCTTTGCAGCCTGCAGCAGCGATGATGAAGAACCGGAGGAGCCTTCTCTGGAAGTTACACCTGCCAATCTTCATGGCACATGGGAGTTGGCTGAGTGGAACGGTGTACCTCTTGCTGAGGGCACATACTGCTACATCGTTTTCAACCGCAAGGACCAGACTTTCGAGATGTATCAGAAGTTTGACAGTATGTATGGTCGCCATATCACCGGTTCGTTCGCTATCAAGAACGATCCATACCAGGGTTACATCATCAGCGGAAGCTATGATAACGGTAAGGGCGACTGGAACCAGAGTTATCTCGTAACCCGTCTCCTGGCATCGGGTTCCATGATATGGACCGCCAAGGACGATGTTACCGACATCAGCCGCTACAAGCGTTGCGATGAGGTACCTGCCGAGATACTCAAGGAATGTAAAGATCTCACTGAAGAATAAAAAAAAAGAGCGAATTATCTGCAAATTCTGCGGATTATTCGCTCTTTTTTTTGTATCTTTGCCCTCAAACTTATCATCGGGTTCAAAGTTTAAGGATATGATATTAACGATTACAGGTTCAGACAGCACCGGAGGCTCTGGTGTGCAGGCGGACATCAGGACGATTTCCGAGTTGGGCGGTTATGCTGTTTCGGCGATAACCAGCATCACTGTGCAGAATACGCTCGGTATTCAGGAGTTCTTTGATATTCCTGCCGAGATTGTTTCGGGGCAGATTGAGGCTATTATGAACGATATGCAGCCTGATATTGTGAAGATTGGTATGATACGCAGGGTGGAAACGCTGAATGTGGTCATCGATGCCCTGACCAAGTACCGTCCTGCCCATATCATCTATGCCCCTGCCATCTGGTCGAGCCAGGGCGATGCGCTAATGACGGAAGATGTGGTGAGCCAGATCAAATACCGTCTGCTTCCGCTCTGTTCTGTCGTCGTGTCACGCAAGAAGGAGAGCGACATCATTCTTCAGAATTCCAAACTGCTGAGCCTTGCCGAGAAGCAGGGACTCCGGATCTATCGCCTCGACAATGCCAATTCGCATGGTCTCATCAACCGTTTCTCTTCAGCTCTTGCCGTCTATCTGAATCAGGGCAAGAAGATGGAGGAGGCGTTGGCGATGGCGCAGGATTTCATCAATGTAGAACTCGTGCGCCAGAGCAATCTGCAGGGCAGGAGTTCCGAGCTTTACAACCAGTTTATCTCGCAGGTGAATAACTTCTGCCGCACTTACAGCGATGTTCATTTCTATGCCGACCAGTTGAATGTGAGTGGCCGTTATCTGGCTCAGGTTACCCGCCGCATCTCCGGCAAGACGCCGAAGGCAATCATCGATGAATACATCGTGAAGGAGATAGAGCGCGAGCTCTCTACCACTACGCATACGGTTCAGGAGATTGCCAATACATTCGGTTTCTCCTCGCAGGCGCATCTCACCAAATTCTTCAAGAAGATGAGAGGGGTAACGCCTTCTGCTTTCAGACAACCAAAACCTGTTAATTAAAATGAGTCCGTCCAATTAAGGAAATAAAATACGGCCAACTGAGGAAATGAAATCCAGCCAACTGAGGAAATAAAATCCAGCCAACTGAGGAAATATCAAAAAAAAGTAGTATCTTTGCACACGTAATCAAATATTTGAAAATATGGAATACAAATATAGAATCGCAGACCAAATGCTGGCAAAGAAACTGGCAAGCAAGGGGGCTATCTTGATAGAAGGTCCAAAATGGTGTGGGGAAAACTACCACCGCCGAACAGCAGGCTAATAGTATCCTGTATATGGATAATCCTGCCTCATTGGAAACAAATCTACAGATGGCAGAGATTGATGCTTCTGTCTTGCTGGAGGGTGATACGCCAAGACTTATTGATGAATGGCAGTTGGCACCCAAACTTTGGGATGCCATCAGATTTGAGGTTGACCATCGGCATGATGTGGGACAGTTTGTCTTGACAGGCTCTGCTGTTCCTGCAGATGAAAAAGATATGCACCATTCTGGAACAGGACGGTTCAGTTGGCTAACGATGAGACCAATGAGTCTCTATGAATCAGGCGAATCAAACGGAAAGGTGAGTTTGGCACATTTATTTGAAACACCAGAAAAGATTGTTGCTATTAACAAACTGAAGATAGATGACCTGGCATATCTGATTTGCCGTGGTGGTTGGCCTTTTGCTTGTGGATTACAAGGCGAAGCAGCTTTGGAACAAGCATTCGACTATGTGGATGCTGTTATTAAGAAAGATGTTTCGCGGGTGGATGGAGTAAATCGCAACGCAACGACTACAAGATTGCTATTGCGTTCATACGCCCGGAATCAAGGTTCGCAAGCAACCATCGGAACGATAGTGGCTGATATGATGACAAATGATGAAAATGAAATTAGCGTGAAGACAGCAGGTAGCTATCTGGAAGCCTTGCGCAAGATTTTTGTCATAGAGGATTCCGAAGCCTGGAATCCTAACCTACGCTCCAAGACGGCTATCCGTACTGCAAATACCCGTTACTTTATAGACCCGTCTATCGGAACGGCAGTATTGGGACTGGGGCCTAAAGATCTTATCAACGACCTCAATACGATGGGGCTCTTTTTTGAAACCCTTTGTATTCGTGATTTGCGAGTCTTTGCAGATGCATTAGATGGAGAGGTGTATCATTATCGCGATAAAAATGGATTGGAATGTGATGCTGTTGTGCATCTGCGTAATGGTAAATATGGACTTGTTGAAGTAAAGTTAGGTGGCGACAAACTCATTAACGAGGGTGCAGAAAACCTGCTAACTCTTGCAGGTAAAATAAATACAGAAAAAATGAATGATCCATCTTTCATGATGGTACTTACGGGAACAGGCGATTTCGCTTATCGAAGAAAAGATGGTGTTTATGTTGTTCCTATCGGGTGCTTGAAAGATTAAAATAAGGTTCATTTTACTTCTTGCCTGCTAACGGCTCTAACTTGCATCAGCGTAGTGTATGAACGATAAAAGTTAAAATAATTAAGTTAAAATAGAAACACGGACAAAATTCAATTTGTCCGTGTTATTTTTTTTCTTTGCTTTTTAACTCTATGTTTTCCACCTCGGAACTCATAGACTTTGGTGCCATAAAACTATGAGTTAGTTTTTTTAACACATAGATAAACCTCTCTCTTGCAGAATCGCCAGCGAAGCTTTTTTACAGCTTCGCTGGCGATTTCTCTGTATATAATCTTACTCAATCATGTTCTTGAGTATCAATTTCCTGAAGAATGGGTCTTCTATATTCCATAATCGAAATTTTTCGTTACGAAATTTTTCGCTAAGATACAAAAATGTAGAAGTTCAGAAGGTGAACTCCTCTCGGTTTCTCTTAGCAGTACAATCTGTGTACTGCTTTATATATTCAGGAATATCTCTTATATATTTGCGAATCTCTCTTTATACAAAATGACTCAATGTTTGCAGAAAATGGAACATTTTTCTGCTATTTCGCTGAAAAATGTTTCCTTTGCAGCCGTAATTGAATAAAAATATAAGAATTATGGCAGAAAATAGACAAGAATTGAACCGCAACTTGGCTCAGATGCTCAAGGGTGGTGTGATTATGGACGTAACAACTCCAGAACAGGCAAAAATCGCAGAGGCAGCAGGTGCATGCGCAGTAATGGCGCTGGAACGTATTCCAGCTGATATCCGTGCAGCAGGTGGTGTTTCACGTATGAGCGACCCTAAGATGATCAAGGGTATTCAGGAGGCTGTTTCTATTCCTGTAATGGCTAAGTGCCGCATCGGTCACTTCGCTGAGGCTCAGATTCTTCAGGCTATAGAAATCGACTATATCGACGAGAGCGAGGTGCTCTCTCCAGCAGATAATGTTTATCATATCGACAAGACTAAGTTCGACGTGCCATTCGTTTGTGGTGCCAAGAACCTGGGCGAGGCGCTCCGCCGTATCGCTGAGGGTGCTACCATGATCCGTACCAAGGGTGAGCCAGGAACAGGTGATGTTGTTCAGGCTGTTACCCACATGCGTATGATGCAGAGCGAAATCCGCCGCCTGGTTTCTATGAGCGAGGATGAACTTTACGAGGCAGCCAAGCAGTTGCAGGCTCCTTACGACCTGGTGAAGTATGTTCACGAGAACGGCAAGTTGCCAGTGGTTAACTTCGCTGCCGGTGGTGTGGCTACTCCAGCTGATGCTGCCCTGATGATGCAGCTCGGTGCCGAGGGTGTATTCGTAGGCTCTGGAATCTTCAAGAGCGGTAACCCTGCTAAGCGTGCACAGGCTATCGTGAAGGCTGTTACCAACTACAACGACCCTAAGATGCTGGCTGAGTTGAGCGAGGACCTCGGCGAGGCAATGGTAGGTATCAATGAGCAGGAGATTGCTTTGCTCATGGCTGAAAGAGGTAAGTAAGGATATTGGGAAGTCTAGGAGTTAAGAAGTTAAAGGAGTTAAGACAAGTGCTTATTGGCAGAAACTCAGTAAAAGAATACTGTTGTCTTAACTCCTTAACTCCCTTAACTCCTTGACTTCTTCTTATGAGATAATTTGTTATATGAGAATAGCAGTATTAGCTTTACAAGGCGCTTTTGCTGAGCACAGACAGAAGTTGGCTCAGTTGGGCGTGGATAGTTTTGAGGTTCGCCAGTTGAAGGATTGGAACCAGCCTAAGGGTGGCTTGATTATTCCGGGCGGTGAGAGTACCACCCAGGCGAAACTCTTGAATGAACTGGGATTAATGGAGCCTGTGAAGGAGGCGATTGCTGCCGGCTTGCCAGTTTATGGTACCTGTGCCGGTTTGATTCTTCTAGCCAAGAAGATTGAGGGCGAGCCTAGCCATCGCATTGCTTCGATGGACATCACGGCTTTGAGAAATGCCTATGGTCGCCAGTTGGGCAGTTTCTACATTGAGGCTCCGATGAAAGGCATCGAGGGTAATATCCCTATGACTTTCATCCGTGCTCCTTATATTAAAGAGGTGTGGGGGGATGCTGAGGTTCTTGCTGAGGTAGATGGCAAGATTGTGGCTGCCCGCCAGGGTAACCAGCTGGTTACAGCCTTCCATCCTGAACTGAACGAAAGTCTGGAGATTCATAAGTATTTTCTGGGGATGTGCAGCAAGTAGGCTTCATTCTGAGATGAAACTTATTTCGTTGGCCGATGAAACAGGCTTCATAGGCACATGAAGCTACATAGCAAAGTATCTTAGGATACATTGCCAAGTATCTTAAGATACATGAGCAAGTATCCTAAGATACTTTTTTATTGAATGTCTGATACTTTTTTCCGATAAATGTTTGCCGTTTACAAATATTCATCGTATCTTTGCATTATGAAATCTTCGTTACGTAAAACTCATAATGATGTAAATGCTTATGGTACAGTTAAATCCTTTTATTATTGAAGGCTATCTTTCGCCGGAATACTTCTGTGATAGGGTAGAGGAAACTGCTCTTCTTACCCGCCATTTGACCAATCGGTGCAATGTCGCGTTGATTGCACCAAGACGTCTGGGTAAGTCGGGACTGATTTATAATTGTTTTCAGCAGGAAAACATCCGTGAGCAGTATCATTGCATCTATATTGATATTTATGATACGAAGAATTTGAACGAATTCGTCTATGCGCTGGGCAAGGGAATCCTGACGGCACTCAAGCCAAAGGGCAGGAAAGTGTGGGAATTTTTCCTGAATACGCTCCAGTCTTTGAAATCCACCATCTCCTTTGATATCAATGGAAATCCAGAGTGGAGTGTGGGCATTGGTGATATACAGACACCAGAAATTACCTTGGACGAGATCTTCGCTTATCTCGTACAGGCAGATAAGCCTTGCTTGATTGCGATAGATGAGTTTCAGACGATAGCCAACTATCCTGAGAAAACTGTTGAGGCGAGTTTGCGTAAGCGAATACAGAATTGCCACAATGCAAACTTTGTCTTTTCTGGCTCCAAGCGCCACATGATGGCATTGATGTTTACTTCCCAGTCACGCCCGTTCTATCATAGTTCGAGCATCATGGGGTTGGAGGCAATCAATGAGCAGACTTACCTGGAATTTGCCAATCACCATCTTGCCAGGAACAATAAAGAGATAAGTGCAGCGGCTTTTACCTATTTATATCATCATTTCGATGGCATTACCTGGTATATTCAGTATGTTCTCAATATGCTTTACACTTCAATATCTGATAGGTCTCTGTTGCAGGAGGATGATGTCAGGATGACGATAGATAGCATCCTTTCCCAGCAGCGTTTTGCCTATCAGGCCTTGCTGTATCAGCTTACAGCCAAGCAGAAACAGCTTCTCATAGCCATTGCTCAGGAAGGTAAGCCTTCTTCCCTGATGTCGCAAGAGTTTTTGCAGAAGTATCATCTTGGTGCAAGCACCGTGCAAGGAGCAGTCAAGACCTTACTGGACAGAGACTTTATCACGCAAGATGAAGGCGTTTACCAATTATGTGACAAGTTTTTGGAGCTGAGCCTGCGAGCTGGTTGAGTAAGTAAAAGATACGTCTGAGTAAGCGAAATGATGCGGCAGAGTGAACCTACTGATATATCTGAATAAGCCTACAGATATGACAGAGCAAGTCTACAGATGCGACTGAGCAAGCACACGGATACGACAGAGCAAGTGAAAGAATACGTTTGCTCAGGTTCAAGAAGTCGGAATATCAGGTTCAAGGAGTCTGTATCTAAGAGATTCCCACTAGGCTCAGCAGCTCTGCTGAGCCTAGTCAGCAGGTCTGCCGACTGCAGTCAGCACATCTGCCGAGCCTAGTGGCAACACCCTATAATCGTACAATAATACACCTTTTAGTTGTACGATAATAACCGTTTATAACAACTCCGGAAGCAGGAAGAGCTTCACGCTGTTGCTGCCTTTGATGAGGATGTAATGGTCGTGAGGCTGGTTCGCCTTGAGTGCTTCCTTCACTTCCTCTACATTCTGGAACTTGCGGTAGCTGCATGGAATACCCTTGAATTCATCGCCTACCAGCCATACATTCTCCAGACCGGCTGCCTGCAACTGGTCTACTACCTTCTGGTGCTCCTCGTGGCTCACTTCGCCGAGCTCGCCCATCTGTCCGAGAATCGCCATCTTATGAGGCACATCCATCACGCGGAAGTTCTCGATGGCGGCTGCCATGCTCGATGGGTTGGCATTGTAGGCATCTACCACCAGCTTGTTGTGCGCCGTCTCTTCCAACTGCGAACGGTTGTTGCTTGGGATGTAGTTCTCCAGGGCATGATCTATCTGCTGAGGCTTTACATCGAAATGAAGACCGATGGTGATGGCGGCAAGCATGTTGTCGATATTGTAAGAGCCGATGAGATGAGTCTGAACCTCATGCCAGTCGAAACTCTCGGTGCGCCAGCGGAACTTCAGGAAAGGAGCGCAGGAGATGACTTCTCCCCATACATCGCAGTTTTCATCCTTGCCGTAGGTGATGAGGCGGTTGATATTGCGCTGCTCAGCCATCTGCATCAGATGCTCGTTGTCTGCATTGATGAAGACGAGGGCATCGTTGGCTGCGAGGTAATCATAGAGCTCTCCCTTGGTCTTCTTCACGCCTTCGAAGCTGCCGAATCCCTGCAGGTGGGCACGGCCTACGTTGGTAATCATACCGCAGGTTGGCTCCACGTATTCCACGAGTTTCCGGATGTCATCAGGATGGGAAGCACCCATCTCTACAACGGCAATCTCATTTTCCGGAGAGAGACGGAAGAGGGTCTTTGGTACGCCTACATCATTATTGAAGTTACCCTGGGTGAACATCACGTTGAACTTCTCGCCGAGAACAGCAGAGACGAGTTCCTTGGTGGTGGTCTTGCCGTTGGTTCCGGTGATTCCTACTACAGGAATATCGAAGTGGCGGCGATGCTCACGGGCTAGTTCCTTGAAGGTGGTGAGGCAGTCCCCTACGAGGATGTAGCGTTCGTCGCCTTCCTTGGCATACTCTTTTTCATCTACAATCACATAGGCACAGCCTTTCTCCAAAGCCATGTCGGCAAACTTGTTGCCATCAAACGATGCGCCCTTCAAAGCCAGGAAGATGCTGCCCTCTGGGCAGTCGCGGCTGTCAGTGGTAATCACTGGGTGCGCTTGGTAAATCTGATAGAGTTCTGAAATATCCATAGTCTATAACTGTTATTTTGGGTGCAAAAGTAATCTAAATTATGGACATAACAAACAATTTTCCCAAAAAATGATGGTAATCTCGAATATTCTTTCTATTTTTGCAGAAATATTCGATGAATCTTTAGAAAGTGAGGCTCTTTATGGGTAGTAGAGATGAAAAAGATAAAACGAAAGTAAGGAAGGAAAAGCTGGCAGGCTATTTCTTTAATTTATCTCAGTTAACGTTTACTGGAACTGGGGTTGGTGGTATTGCTCCAATTCTGCAAGGAGAGTTTGGAGTTAAAAAATTATGTAGTAATTATATTTGGTATAGTAATGACCTTCATTTTTGCGGGCATTGCTAATCGAATTTTAAAATATTAAGTTATGGAAGTTTACAATGGACTATTGTTTTTCTTTGTGGTTGGAACAATCATAGGTGGAAGCTTTCTTGCCTGGACTTATACTAAGCCCGGTAAAAAATGGCTTAAGGAATTGTAGTGTTATGAGCTATTTGGCATTGTTCTTTTTAGTATGCTCGATTTTCGGTCTTGGTTTTATAGCTTGGACTTATACTAAATCGGGTGAAAAGTGGCTTAAGGAATTGTAGAATTATGAGCTATTTGGCATTGTTCTTTTTAGTTTGCTCAATTTTTAGCCTAAGTTTTATTGCCTGGACTTACACAAAGCCAGGTAAAAAGTGGCTTAAGGAGTTATAATCCGATGGAATATACAATCAATATCAAGGGGCGCTTGATGGATTTGAGTACCCCTCAGGTGATGGGCATCCTGAACGTTACGCCCGACAGTTTCTACTCTGGCAGTAGAAAACAGACAGAAATGGAGATAGCTCAGAGAGCTAATCAGATTATAGAAGAAGGTGGAAGCATCATTGATGTGGGCGCTTTCTCCACCCGTCCCGGTGCCGATGAAGTATCGGAAGAGGAGGAGGGAAGACGCCTGAAGTTTGCTCTCGACATCCTTCGCAGGGAGCAACCGGATGCTGCCGTCTCCGTAGATACCTATCGCCCTACCTTGGCACGCAAGTGTATCGAGGAGTGGGGAGCTGACATCATCAACGATGTATCAGAAGGTGGAATCACAGGCATCGCCAATGTGCCGTTGGAGCAGAGACAGGAGGAATATCCAGAAATGTTCCGGGTGGTGGGCGAGCTGAAGGTACCTTATATATTAATGTCGGTGCAGCCTACGCTCGAAACGATGATGAAGGGCTTTGCCAGAGAGGTACAGCAGTTGCGCGACCTGGGAGCCAAGGACATCATCCTCGACCCAGGCTTCGGCTTTGGCAAGAATCTCATCCAGAATTATACGATTTATAATGAGATGGAGAAGTTGAACGTGATGGAACTTCCGGTTCTGGTAGGCATCTCTCGCAAGAGTATGATATACAAGCTGCTGGGTGGAGATGCTACGACATCGCTCAATGGAACTTCCGTGCTCGACACCATCGCCCTGATGAAGGGCGCCAGCATCCTCAGAGTGCACGATGTGAAAGAAGCTGCTGAGGCTGTGAAGATAATAGAAGCAATGAAGGAGGGACGCACATGATAGAATTTGGCATCAAAGACTTTCTCGATATTCTCCTGGTAGCCTCGCTGCTGTTCTATGTTTATCGTCTGATGAAGGAATCGCGCTCACTGAACATCTTCGTGGGCATCATGCTCTTCGTGCTTATCTGGCTCTTTGTGAGTCAGATACTGGAAATGCGTCTGCTGGGTTCTATCCTGGATAAACTGGTGAGCGTGGGAGTCATCGCTCTCATCGTCATCTTCCAGGAGGATATCCGTAGATTCCTTTATGAGATAGGTTCGCAGAAAGGTATGCGCCGGCTGGTTCGCTTCTTCCACTCCAGCAAGGAGAGCCAGAAGGAGGCTAACAAGGAGACCATCATGCCGATTGTGATGGCGTGTATGAGTATGGCGAAGAAATACGTAGGTGCTCTTATCGTTATAGAGCGAGGCGTTCCACTGAAGGACATCATGGATACGGGTGAGGAGATAGATGCCAAGATTAACCAGCGGCTGATAGAGAATATTTTCTTCAAGAATTCGCCGCTTCATGATGGAGCCATGGTGGTGAGCAATAAGCGCATCATGGCAGCTGGATGTATTCTGCCTGTGAGTCATAACCTCGATATTCCGAAGGAACTGGGACTCCGCCATCGTGCCGCTCTCGGAATATCACAGAGCAGTGATGCCATCGCCGTCATTGTATCCGAGGAGACCGGACGAATCAGCGTGGCCATCAAGGGCGAGTTCAAACTCCGACTCTCGGCCGAGGAACTGGAAAGCATCCTTACTCTGGAAATGATATAAGTTAAGTGAAGAGTGAAGAACGAAGAGTGAAGAATTCATCACTTTTCCTACTACGTAAACCTTTACGATATGAATAATCTCCCGATTTAGCTTTTTTTACACATTTTAATCGCTGCTATTTCAAGAAAATGTGTACTTTTGCAAAGTCGATGTGGCAAAAAGGTGAAAAACAAGATAACATCACCTAACACTTTGACAGATCTACTTAGGAAACAACAAAATATATAAAATATTAAAAAGTAAAATGGATTTATTACAGCAAATCGTAGCTCGCGCTAAAGCTGACAAGCAGCGCATCGTGCTCCCTGAAGCAGAAGAGGAGCGTACATTGAAAGCAGCCGATAAAGTTTTGGCTGATGATCTCGCAGACATCATCCTCATCGGTAACCCTGCCAATATTAAGAATCTCGCTGCTCAGTGGGGTCTTAACAACATAGACAAGGCTACTATCGTTGATCCACAAAACAACCCTAAGACTGAGGAGTATGCTGAGAAGCTCGCTGAACTTCGCAAGAAGAAGGGCATGACCGTAGAGCAGGCTCGTGAACTCGTAACTAAGAACAACCTCTACCTCGGTTGTATGATTATCAAGACTGAGGGTGCTGACGGTCAGATTTCTGGTGCATTGAGCACTACTGGCGATACTCTCCGTCCAGCTCTTCAGATCATCAAGTGTACTCCAGGTATCACTTGCGTAAGTGGTGCTATGTTGCTCATCTCAGACCAGAAGCAGTATGGTCAGGATGGCGTTGTAGTAATGGGTGACGTTGCTGTAACTCCAAACCCTACAGCAGACCAGCTTGCTCAGATTGCCTATACTACAGCTCATACAGCTCAGTCAGTGGCAGGTATTACTGATCCACAGATTGCCATGTTGAGCTTCTCTACAAAGGGTAGCGCAAAGGATGCTATCAACAAGGAGACTGGCAAGAGTGTTTATATTATTGACAAGGTAAAGGATGCCGTAGCTATTGCTAAGGAGAAGTTCCCAGAGCTTCATCTCGATGGTGAACTTCAGGCAGATGCAGCCCTCGTTCCTGAGGTAGCAGCCAAGAAGGCTCCAGGTTCTGATGTAGCTGGTAAGGCTAACGTTTTGGTAGTTCCTAACCTCGAGGTTGGTAACATCGGCTACAAGCTCGTTCAGCGTTTGGGTGGTGCCATCGCTATCGGTCCAATCCTCCAGGGTATTGCCCGTCCTGTAAACGATCTTTCTCGTGGTTGCTCTGTTGATGACATCTACTACATGGTAGCCATCACAGCTTGCCAGGCACAGGATGCTAAGAAGGCGTAATTGAGACTAACTTTATTCAATCAATAACATTACAAAATTAACATTATGAAAATATTGGTTCTGAACTGCGGTAGTTCATCTATCAAGTACAAGTTATATAATATGGACGATGAGTCTGTATTGGCACAGGGTGGTGTAGAGCGTATCGGTCTTGATAACGCTTTCATCAAGGTGAAATTGCCTAACGGCGAGAAGAAGCAGATCATGCACGACATGCCTGACCACAAGGAAGGTGTGAACTTCGTGTTCAAGTGCCTGCTCGACCCGGAAATCGGTGCTATCAAGGACTTAAAGGAAATCGACGCAGTAGGACACCGTGTCGTACAGGGTGGTGACAAGTTCAACGAGAGTGTTATCGTTGACAAGAGCGTAGAGGATGGTATCGAGGAACTTTGCGACCTCGCTCCTGTTCACAACGCAGGTCACCTGAAGGGTATCCGTGCCGTTGACTCTTTGATGCCTGGCACTCCTCAGGTTTGCGTATTCGACAACGCATTCCACAGCACAATGCCAGACTACGCTTATCTCTATGCAATTCCTTACGAGTTGTACGAGAAGTATCACGTACGCCGTTATGGTTTCCACGGAACATCTCACCGCTATGTTTCTAAGCGGGTTTGCGAGATTCTCGGTCTCGACCAGAACAACTCTAAGATCATCACTTGCCACATCGGTAACGGTGGCTCTGTAGCTGCAGTTTTGAATGGTAAGGTATTGGATACCTCAATGGGCTTGACTCCATTGGCTGGTTTGATGATGGGTTCACGTTGTGGTGACATCGATGCTTCTGCCGTTACCTACTTGATGGAGAAGTTGAACATGAAGCCACAGGAGATGGCTGACTTCCTGAACAAGAAGAGTGGTGTGCTCGGTATTACAGGTATTTCTTCTGATATGCGCGACATCGAGAACGCTGCCAACGAGGGTAACGAGAAGGCTCAGCTGGCTCTCCGTATGTACGAGTATCGCATCAAGAAGTACATTGGTGCTTACACAGCAGCTATGGGTGGCGTTGACGCTGTCGTATTTACAGCTGGTGTTGGTGAGAACCAGACCGACCTGCGCGAGGAAGCTTGCAAGAACCTGGAGTATCTTGGCATCAAGATTAACAAGGAAGTGAACGATAAGGTTCGTGGCGAGGAAGCTATCATCTCTACTGACGACAGTAAGGTGAAGGTAGTTGTAGTTCCTACCGACGAGGAGATCGTTATCGCTCGCGATACAATGGAATTGGTTGCTAAGAAGTAAATCCAGCACAAAGATATAATATAATAAGGTGAAGACTAAAACAAATGTGATAGGTCTTCACCTTTTTAATTTTTTTGAGATTTTTGAGAATTATGAAAACAAAGATTGTAACTTTCGGAGAAATATTGCTTAGGATTTCTAAGCCTGGTTATCAACGTTTATTTCAGGGACATCATATGTTTGGCAATTATGGTGGCAGTGAGGCTAATGCAGCCATCTCTTTGGCTTATTTAGGCGATAATGTAGAGTATGTAACCCGTGTGCCATATGGTGAGATGGGTGAGGCAGCGTTGATGCATCTCAGAGAGTACGGTCTGAATGTTTCTCATGTTGTGCGTGGCGGCGAACGTCTCGGAACTTATTATTTCGAAGAAGCAGTAGCTATGCGCAATTCCCGTGTGGTTTACGACCGCAAGAATTCTTCTTTCTATACGCTAAAGCGCGGAATGGTGAAATGGGAAAAGGTGCTGGCTGATGCTGCCGTATTCCATTGCTCCGGCATTACCTGTGCTATCAGCCGCGATGCGATGGAATCAACTATGGATGCCATCAAACTTGCTGTTTCTGACGGGTTGACCATTTCCTGCGATATTAATTACCGTAAGAATCTCTGGGGATATGGTCTGGAGCCTCATGATGTGCTATTCCAGATGATGCAGTATAGCGACATCATCTTTGGTGACCAGAATGAGTGGGAGATAGCCAGCGGTGTGCCTCATATTCCTTTCGAGGCTTTGGATGCAGACTATGAGATTGACAAGGAGGCTTATCAGGAGTATTTCCGCAAGATGCATCAGCTCTTCCCTAAGTGTAAGAAGATGGTGATGGCGGTAAGAAATCAGATTGCCAGCAGTCATCATACCTTGAGCGGCTTGCTCTATGATGCTGTAGAAGATCAGCTCTATACTACAAGAATCTATGATATTGAGCCGATTGTTGATCCGATGGGTGTAGGTGATGCCTTTATTGCTGCCTATATTCATGCCCATCAGAAGTGGGGCGACAAGAACCAGTATTGCCTGGATTTCTCTCTGTCAGCAAGCGCGATAAAAAATACGGTTCCGGGTGATCAGAATCTGGTTACAGAAGAAGAAATCATCAATAACATGACTTCTTCGGGAGGACGCATACAGAGATAGTTTATAGGTTATAGTTAATAGGGCAATCTTGCTCTGAGATAGTTATAGTTGATAGTTAATAGTTTATAGCAGGAACCTCTTTAAGCAAGATAGTCCTATAAACTCTATTAACTATCAACTATAAACTGTTTGTTACGGTTGGCTTTCGCCTTCCACATATTCTTCCATAAACATGTGTTCGCCATCAAACACGGCATAGGTGAACTGCCATATCCAGTCGCCCAGAATCATCAGTCGGGTCTTTTTTGCTCAACATCAGATCCAGTTCGATGTGGCGATGGCCGAACATGAAGTAATCTATATCCTTGTGACCTTGCATATACTGTTTGGCAAAGCGTACCAGGAACTCCTTCTTTTCGCCCATATAAGGCTCTTCCTTTCCGTCAGCACGTTTCAGTCGGCTATGCTTAGCCCAGTTCAAGCCCAAAGCCATTCCCCAGCGAGGATGAATCGCATTAAGGAGGCGTTGGCAGGTCTGGTTCTGGAACATTCTTTTCAGAAACTTGAATTTCTTGTCTGGGTCACCCAGTCCGTCTCCATGTGCCAGATAGAATACTTTATCGTATATCTCTACGGTCTGAGGCTTGTAATGTACGGTAACGCCACACTCTTCCTCCAGGTAGCCATAGGTCCAGAGGTCGTGGTTACCCGTAAAGAAATGTACTTCCACTCCCATATCGGTCAACTCCGAGAGCTTACCTAAGAAGCGTGTATAGCCTTTTGGTACGACATATTTATATTCGTTCCAGAAGTCAAACATGTCACCCAGGAGATAAACTGCCGCAGCCTTCGTCTTGATGCTGTCCAGGAAACGGACCAGGCGGCGTTCTTGCATGCGGGCATGCGGAATGGCTAATGAGCCAAGGTGCGCATCTGAGAGAAAATATACATTTTTCATGAGCGATTCTTTTTAAATGAAGAGTGAAGAATGAAGAGTGAAGAATTCAACGGCTTTGTCTTTATTCAAAACCGAGTTCTACGCGAGCTTCCTCGCTCATCATACTCTGATCCCAAGCCGGTTCGAATACAAGGTTCACATTGGCAGATTTTACGCCTTCCACGCTGTCTACCTTGCTTCTTACATCCTCCAGGATGAAGTCGGCAGCAGGGCATGAAGGGGCTGTGAAGGTCATGTCGAGATCTACGGTGGCATCGTCTTTCACATCTATTTTGTAAATCATACCGAGGTCCCAGATGTTGACAGGAATCTCTGGGTCGTAAACGGTCTTAAGCACATCTACGATCTTTTCTTCTATCTTTGTCTTTTCTTCTTGTGTCATAATAATCTTTGTTTTTGCCTACAAAGATAATAATTATTGCAGACAAAACAAAAAGAAAAGCTGTTTTTTTCTTGCAGAAGGACTAATATGCCCCAAATAGACTACAATTTACCTTTATCGTGATATGAATAAAAGGCACCGTCGGTTATGATGACATGGTCCATAAAGAAGAGGCGCATGATTTCGCAGGCTTTGGCTATCTTCTGGGTAAGTACATCATCGGCTTTGCTTGGCTGAGGATTGTTACTGGGAGATTGTGGCAGAAGGCGATAATGGTAGCGTTGTTGAGCACCGCTTCTTTGATGATGAGCCGGATGTCGGTTGCCGTTTCTGTAATGCCGCCTTTTGAGATGCAGCTCGCTTTGATGAGCTTGAAGTTCTGGTTCATCATCAGGAGCCATGCTTCCTCTGTATCTAAATCCTGCATCTTCGGAAGCATATAGTTGTAGATGGCAAGGGATGAGCCTAAGTCGGGACGTGTGCCAATCTTATCGAGAGCACGGCGCTTGCCCAGTTCGCAGGCTGCAAGAATGGTGATGGCTTTGGCGGGTCCCATTCCTTTATATTGCGTCAGTTCTCTGATGGTCTTCTTTCCTAACTGGTTCAGGTTGTTGTCGCAATCCTTAAGAATGCGTTTCATCAGGTCTACGGCACTTTCGTCAGTAGATCCCGAACCAATCAGAATACCTAAGAGCTCGGCATTGGATAATGCTGAGGCACCCAAGCGCTCCAGTTTCTCGCGAGGCTTGTCTTCTTCTGCCCAATTGGCAATGGTTAGTTTCTCTGCCATAATAATAACTGATAAGTAGATTATTATTGGCTTCTCTTTTTGCGGGGAAGTCTTATTTGTAGAAAGTCTTGTTGTATGCGCTGAATTCGCTCTGTCCCAGTACGCATCTCTTCCACCATGCAGAAAGAAATCCGCATCCGTAACCCATCAGCTGTGTGAAGGCAGCGCGAATGCTCAGCAAGCCTATCTTCACGCTGTGATTCTCTCTGCTGCTGTCGATAAACAGTGCGATGGTATAGAGAATGATGCCGGCGAGACCGATGCAGCCCAATGCTGCCATCGCATTGCCCAAGGTTGGGAATACGTGAGCGGTGCCAAGCATGTATGGCAGGAAGCCGAAGAAGAGCAGAAGCAGCGTGCCTATTACACCCACGGTGAAGACCATAGGAAGGAGATGCACGAGTTTGAGACTCTCTGGATATTTCTTGTAGAGATTGATGCGGGCGATGCCACTGTTGTAGACCTGTCGCCAGAACTTGCGGAAGTCGGTGCGGCGCTTATGCCATACCCATGCTTCAGGGAACAGACGGCAACGGCAGCCTGCCTTGAAGATACGGATAGAGAAATCAATGTCCTCACCGAAACGCATATTGGAAAAGCCATTCAACCTGAGATAAACATCCCTGCGGATGCCCATGTTGAATGAACGGGGATAGAACTTATCCATCTTCTTCTTTCCGCCACGGATACCACCGGTGGTAAAGAAAGAAGTCATGGATAAGAAATGGCTTTCTGAGTATCTGTAAATGATGAGTGTGCCTTGTCGGACCGCCGAAAGCATCGGCTGGCTCACGGCTCAACTCATCACTTACAGCCTTCAGATAACCTTCTGGCAAGACCACGTCGCTATCGAGTATCAGAAGATACTCACCCTTGGCGCGCTCGGCACCATAGTTGCGACTCTGGCCCGGACCAGAGTTCTCCTTATAGTAATAATGTATATCCATCATGTGCTCATATCGCTTGCACACCTCCTCGCAGGGAGTCTGTGAGCCATCCTCAACGATGACAACTTCGAAGTCTTTCTCTGCTTGATGAGTCAGACTTTCTAAAAGTTCGTCCACTTCGTCAGGACGATTAAATACAGGTACTATGATGGAATATTTCATTCTTCTTACTATTAAGGGTTAGTTTTACTCAATACGAGCACAATCTTCCTGTTGGAGGATGTATTACTCGCTTACACGACCGAGGTAGCTACCGTCACGGGTGTCGATCTGGATAGTCTCGCCTTCGTTGATGAACAAAGGAACACGAACCTCAGCACCAGTCTCCAATGTAGCAGGCTTTGTAGCGTTGGTAGCAGTATTACCCTTTACACCTGGCTCAGAGTGAGTAATCTTCAAAGTAGTCTTCACTGGCATTTCAGCCAAGAGGATAGTACCATCAGTTGTATCAGTAACCACCTCAACAACGTCACCCTCCTTCATGTACTGGCCACCAGTAACGTTCTCCTTAGCGATAGGCACCTGCTCGAAAGTCTCCTGGTTCATGAAGATGCAACCAGTAGCGTCCTCGTAGAGGTACTGGTAAGGACGGCGCTCAACGCGAACATCCTCCAATTTGAAACCTACCTGGAATGTACGTTCCAATACACGACCGTCGGCAACATTCTTCAATTTTGTGTTCATTACGGTGTTACCTTTACCTGGCTTTCTGTGCTGAAAGTCGATGCAAACCCATACTTTGCCATCCATGCGGATGCAAGTACCAATCTTAATTTCCTGTGAATTAATCATTTCTTGTTTATCTTGAATGTTATTATAATAATCTCAAAATCGAGTGCAAAGTTACGGTAAAAACATGAAAAATCAAAGGAAATATCGAAAAAAACATAAATATTTAAGCTAAATTGGTAGTTTTCTTGGTTATTTCAGAAAATATGCGTAATTTTGCAGCCCAAAAAGGGCGTGTTTTGCACTTTTGTGAAGAATATTAATTAAAAAATAAATAAGAAAAATGAAAAGAACATTTCAGCCTCACAATCGTCGTCGCGTAAACAAGCATGGTTTCCGTGAGCGTATGGCAACTAAGAATGGTCGTCGCGTATTGGCTTCTCGCCGTGCTCATGGCCGTAAGAAGTTAACTGTATCTGACGAGCACCACGGAAAGTAATTCCGAGGAAAGATTCGTCTGTTGACGATGACATTAAAAGCAGCAAGGATGTATTCTTTGCTGCTTTTTGTTGTTTATAACGCCCCTTTCTTTTCTGAGATTGCTCTTTTGGGAACAAAGATGTTTTGTTTTTATATCATAAAATAGGTGGTGAGAGTGCAAAAACTTTCCTTTTTATTTTGTTCTTCCCCCAAATACTTGTATCTTTGCACCAAAAAATAATATATGACTTCATCAGAGTTTATAAATAAGTTTAAGAGTAAGTACCTTTGGGGGAATATCGGTGCCATGATTCTGGTACTGGTGTTGCTCTGTGCCGGTGTCAAGTATGGCATCGATATCTATACCCATCATGGTGAGGCCATCCGTGTGCCGGATATTCGATATAAGAATATCGATGATGCTACACATATCCTCGACGATGCGGGATTGGAAATTGTTGTAACGGATACGGGATATGTCCGCTCTTTGCCGCCTGATGTCATTCTGGAGCAGACTCCGGTTTTCGGAGAAGTGGTAAAGTCGGGGCATGTTATCTATGTTACCATCAATTCAGATCATTCTCCACGTATCACCATTCCTGATGTCATTGACAACAGTTCGTTGCGAGAGGCAATGGCTAAACTTACTGCTATGGGATTCAAACTGGGTACACCTGAATATATTCCTGGCGAAGAGGATTGGGTTTATGGTATCCTCGTTAAGGGTAAGCATGTTGTAGCTGGTGATAAGGTTTCTATCGATGATGTGCTTGTCATACAGGTTGGCAATGGTAAACGGAGCGTTGATGATTCTATCGATGTGGTAGATCCGGTTTATCACGGCGAAGAAGATGTGATGGAAGGCGAAGGTGACATGAGCGGAGAAACTCATGAAGACAACTTCGAGGTGGTTCCTGGTACGGAAGCCGCAGAGCCTGCTCCTTCGCATGAGCACCACCAGAAGGAAGTGGTGGAGTAGGAGAAATGAAAAGTGAAGAGTGAAGAATTCAATAGTAATACGAATGATATTTTTAGATTATATATATAATAAGGTATATGCTCCTGTAGAGGATGACTTCGGGTTTGATGATGCAGGAGATATGGACGAACTGGATGATGAACTCCAGATGGAGGAAGGAACCGCTGCTTCTGGTGAAGGAGGAGATGAACTCTATGAGCACTGGAAGGTTCAGGTGGATGCCAACCAGGATCCGGTGCGTATTGATAAGTACCTGGCTGATAAGATGGCCTATCAGAGCCGTAACCGTATTCAGCAGGCTGCTGATGCCGGATTCATCCATGTCAATGGTAAACCGGTAAAGAGCAACTATAAGGTGCGCCCTAATGATCTGGTTACTCTGATGCTCGACCGTCCTCGTCACGAAACGAGTATCAAACCTGAAGAAATCGCTATCAATGTGGTTTATGAAGACGATCAGCTGATGGTGGTCAACAAGGAAGCAGGTATGGTGGTGCATCCGGGTGCGGGCAACTTTCATGGAACCTTGATTCAGGCGGTAGCCTGGCATTTAAGGGATATGCCTGAGTTTGATGCCAATGATCCGGAAGTGGGCTTGGTGCATCGCATCGATAAAGATACCAGCGGACTGCTCGTTGTGGCAAAGACTCCTACGGCAAAGACTGCACTGGGTAAGCAGTTCTTCAACAAGACTACCCATCGCAGTTACAATGCGCTTGTTTGGGGCAACATTGTAGAAGATGAAGGTCGCATAGAAGGCAATATCGGCCGTGATCCGAAGAACCGCCTCCGTATGAAGGTCTTCGATCCGGATAGCGGAATAGGCAAGACGGCGGTTACGCATTACAAGGTGTTGGAGCGTTTCGGTTATACCACCTTGGTGCAGTGTGTGCTTGAAACAGGCCGTACCCATCAGATTCGTGCTCACATGAAGCATATCGGTCATCCGCTCTTTATGGACGAAACGTATGGCGGAACAGAGATTCTGAGAGGTCAGCGCAGTAGCAGCTACAAGGCATTTATCCAGAACTGCTTCAAACTCTGTCCGCGTCAGGCTCTCCATGCCAAGACACTCGGCTTCGTGCATCCTACAACCAAGCAGCAGATGGATTTTGACAGTGAGTGGCCGGAAGATTTTAGACAATTAATAGAAAAGTGGCGCGGCTTCATCGCTGGCACCACACAAGATACATTCAAAAATATTTAGTAATTATGGAAAATAGCAAGAGAACGATAGCCATCGTATGTGGTGGTGATTCTTCTGAGCACGACGTATCATTGCGCTCAGGACAGGGTTTGTACTCTTTCTTTGATAAAGAGCGCTACAATATTTATCTCGTCGATGTGAAGGGCACCGACTGGCATGTCGCTTTGGATAATGGTGAGACTATCGAGATTGACAAGAACGATTTTTCTTTCGTTATGAACGGCAAGCATGTCTATTTCGATTATGCTTATATCACCATCCACGGACAGCCTGGTGAGAATGGTGTGATGCAGGGCTACTTTGACCTCATCCATCTGCCATACTCTACAAGCGGTGTTCTGGTAGAGGCAATGACTTTTGATAAGTATGTGCTCAATAATTATCTGCGCGGTTTCGGTATAAACGTAGCAGACAGTATCTTGCTCCGTCGCGGTGAAGCTTATGATGAAGAAGAGATTGCCAAGCGCATCGGTATGCCTTGTTTCGTAAAGCCTGCTGCTGACGGCAGTAGCTTTGGTGTGAGCAAGGTGAAGAATGCTGACCAGCTGGCTCCAGCCCTCCGTGTGGCTTTCATGGAAAGCAATGAGGTAATGATCGAGGGCTTCCTTGATGGTACAGAGATTTCACAGGGTATCTACAAGACAGCCGAGAAGACTGTTGTACTGCCAGCTACAGAGGTGGTTACTACCAACGAGTTCTTCGATTACGATGCCAAGTATAACGGTCAGGTACAGGAAATCACTCCAGCCCGTCTCTCTCCTGAGACCGCAGAAGAGGTAGCCAAGACCACATCCCGCATCTACGACATTCTTCATGCCAACGGTATCATCCGTATCGACTATATCATCTCTAAGGATAAGGATGGTAAAGACAAGGTGAACATGCTGGAGATCAATACCACTCCAGGTATGACCGTTACCAGTTTCATTCCTCAGCAGGTTCGTGCAGCAGGTCTTGATATCAAGGATGTGCTCAGCGAAATTGTGGAGAATCAGTTCTAATAATTGGGGAATTTATAGAAGTTAAGGGAATTTATAGAAGTTAAGGGACAATAGTTTTGAAGCCTATAGGTGTGGTAAAAAGCATTTGTCCCTTAACTTCCCGAACGACCATAGGGAGTGATAACTTCTCTTTACTTCTCTAACTTCCCATAAAAATATAAAGTTATGAAGATCCCTCAAGAATTTGATACCATCCGTCCTTGGGAGCCTGAAGATCTCCCAGAGGTATTCGACCGTTTGCTTTCAAACGATCAGTTTAAACAAGTGCTTGCCTATCTCTATCCACAAGTACCTTTCGAGATGATTGCCCAGAAGTTGAAGGCATGTAAGACCAATCTGGATTTCCAGCTGGCTTTTGCTTACGATTTTGTTCATGGCATTCTGAAGAAGGCAGCAACAGGCTGCGAGATGGATTGCACATCGCTCGATAATACCCGTAATTATACTTTCATCAGTAATCATCGTGATATCGTGCTCGATTCAGCCATCCTCGATGTCCTTCTTGTCGATAATGGTTTTAAGACCACCTGTGAGATTGCCATTGGTGATAATCTCCTTTCTCTTCCTTGGGTCAAGGACCTGGTACGTGTCAACAAGGCGTTTATCGTAGAGCGTGCCCTGAGCATGCGACAGATGCTGATGTCGAGCAAGCGCCTCTCAGACTATATGCATTTCGCCATCAAGGCGAAGAACGAGAACATCTGGATAGCCCAGCGCGAGGGTAGGGCCAAGGACAGTAATGACCGCACCCAGAAGAGTATCCTCCAGATGATGTCGATGGGAGGCGAGGGTAGCATTATCGACCGCCTGAAACAACTTCATCTCGTACCGCTCTCTATCAGTTACGAATATGATCCATGCGATTTCCTGAAGGCAAAGGAGTTCCAGCAGAAGCGCGATAATGCCGATTGGAAGAAGGGACCAATGGATGACCTGGTAAGCATGCAGACCGGTATCTTCGGTTATAAGGGTCATGTGCATTATCATGCAGCCCCATGTCTTGATGATTATCTGGACAGTCTTGATCCTGATATGCCTAAGCAGGATATATATAATAAGGTAGCCGCCTATATGGATGAGCAGATATTCAAGAACTACCGCCTCTATCCGGGCAACTATGTGGCTCTTGATTTGCTTGAAAACTCAACTGCTCATCAGGCTGAATATACTGCCGAAGATAAGGCAAAATTTGAAAAATATATGGCTGGTCAGCTTGCGAAAATTGACCTTCCAAATAAGGATGAAGCTTACTTGAGAGAGAAATTTCTCGAGATGTATGCTAATCCTGTACGTAATTACCTTGCTGCTCAATAGCGGCAAGGTAATACTTTTTCTGTTTGATGATGTTGGAAACGGTTATTATCTGCCTGTTTTAATCAGACTCCTAATTGGTAATTCATAAGCTGTTTAAGGCAGACAGTTAACTGGCAAACCACAGACAGCCTACTGGCGCTATAGCCGCTAGTGGACTGTTCGCCTAGAACAGCCTTCCCCAATGCCTTTGTTTCGTTTTTATGCGAAGCTTACGAAGAAATACTCTTCACTCTTCACCTTTCGCTCGGAATCCCCTGTGTTTATCGGCATTCCAGGCGGTGAAGAGTGGGTGAAGAGTCGCCAATAACTCTTCACCCCTTGAAACGCCCTGTTTATGGGCGTTTCAGGGCATAAGGTGAAGAGTGAAGAGTTTCTGACGGAATAGGTCTAAGCCCCGACTGCCGTTCTATAGTCGGGGCTTTTCGTAGCATTATGTTAGCAGGATTTGACTTTTATTGCTTTTCTTCTGTACTATCTTGTTGAATTGCATGTTTTTGTTTGGAAGTTACAATATTTTATTGTAACTTTGTACGGGTATAAGGAATGTCCTAAATCGTCCACGGGTGTTGTGGAAAGAACATGAATTTAAAATATAATCTCATGAAGAATTTGATGATAAAAACTTGGAAACCGCTGCTGTCGCTGCTCTTCGGTGTGGCGGTCGTGATATTCTGGGCAGTGCCATCGATAGCTTGCACAACTGGAGCAGGGATTCCCATTGGTTTGTCTTTACATCCCGCCGCGGTGACGGCCTCTATACCCGTCTTTATCTCGCCTGCATCGATGACAAGGGCAATGTAAGCAAGCCGTTCCTGTTGCCACAGCGCAATCCGAAGAAGTACTACGATGAGTTGCTGGATTCCTATAATACCCCTGATTTCACATCCAAGCCAGTAGAGTTGGATGCCCGTGCGGCAGGAAATGAAATCATGAGTGATAAGAGGATTCCGACAAAGGTTAGATAACGGAATCTTTATAATTCCTTATTCTGTAGAACATAATTCCTTCTCTGCAATGCATTCCATTTCTATCAACCAGCCGGGGCGGCATACTTTTGCCTCCACGATGATGCGGGGTATTTGTGGATAAAACTGCTGCATCAATTTGTCAACCGTATGATAGTCGGAGATGTCGCGCAGATAGATGATGAAGTATTGGATATCATTCATCGTGGCATCGCCATCTTTCAGCAGGGCGCCGATGTTCTCAAGCAGTCTGCCGGTCTGGCGCACGATGTCTCCTTCATAGACCACATCTCCATGCTTGTCGATACTGGCTGTACCGGAGATGAAGTATTGTTGCTTGAACTGCTGGCTTACTTCTGGATGGAGAGTATGGGTAGGTAGCGTAAGCCGGGTTCCTCGTTCGAAGGCTACTCCATATTCATGGGTAGGATTCAGATGTTCGAGTGCCTGGAGATACTTCTTGTCCTCTTCCTTGATATGGGGGATGGTGAGGAAGTCGATGGCTACAGCTGCATGGCATACCGGAGTGGCGCCACCGATACTTGTGCTGGCGATGTAGTGGGTGTCGGCTGTCAATCCCTCTTTATCGAAGATGTCATTACGGGCTTCTACTACGCCTTGATAGTTTACATCGATGTTGGTGACGTATATCCAGGTGCGAATCAGGTTGCGTTCCATTGTCATATCCGTACCTTCGATAGTCTTCAGGTATTTATTGAAGAGAAGACGGGTCTGTTCGTACGAATCCTTTCCCTTAGCCTCCTCCTCTGTAAGGCGAAGACTGTGAAAGAGAATGGAAGTCTGGGAGTCCGTTGTCTTGATCAGCAGACTCACCTTGCTGCCATTCAGTGGAGTCTGTTCCACGATAGTGAGGTTTGCGCCTTTCAGAAACTCCTGATAAAGGAGAGATTCTTCTAACTCTTTTATCTGGTTCTGGGCGTCGCTGAGGAATACCTTACAATATTGCAAGGTACGGTTTTCCAGTTTCTCTGTATCGAGAAAGTTACCTAGTTTTAGATACAGAAAGTTAAGGCGATCATTGAATGAACCCTTAGCTTCTGGTGAAAGTATTATGTATTTGTCCATCTCGTTTTTTCTTTTTTTCGGCAGCAAAGGTACGGATAATATCTGAGATATAAGAATATAGACAGGATGAAATGATAAAAATACCGAGATATGGGGATAGGAACAGGCTGGATAGAACGGAAAAGAGGGAAATAAAGGCTTGTTTTCCTTTACTTCCCCCTATCTTTTTCTTATTTCCTGCTTTAGAGTGATTCGAGCATGCGCTTGATGACCACCTCGGCTGAAATCTCACGGTTGGCTGCCTCTGGAATCACCAGACTGTTCTTGCTTTCAATGACATCATCGGTTACAATCAAGCCACGGCGAACTGGCAGGCAGTGCATGAAGCAACCATCGTTGGTCCAGCTCATGTGCTCCTCGTCGATGGTCCAGCTCATATCCTTGCTCAGAATTTCGCCATACTGTGCTGGGTCTTTCACGCCCGGACAGCTCCAGTTCTTGGCATAAACGAAGTCTGCACCTTCCAGAGCCTTCTTCTGGTCGTACTCTACCTTGGCATTGCCTACGAACTTAGGATCGAGCTCGTATCCCTCTGGATGAGTAACCACGAAATCTACATCGGCTGCATTCATCCACTGGGCGAATGAGTTTGGCACAGCCTGAGGCAAGGCACGGCAATGAGGAGCCCAGGTCAGGACTACCTTAGGACGAGCCACCTTCTTATGCTCCTCGATGGTGATGAGGTCGGCGAATGCCTGGAGAGGGTGAACGGTAGCTGTCTCCATAGCGAAGACTGGGCGGCCGCTGTACTTTACAAACTGGTTTACGATGGTTTCGGCATAATCGTAGTCACGGTCTTTCAGACCGGCAAAGCTACGAACACCGATAAGGTCGCAGAAGCTACCCATCACAGGGATAGCCTCCAGCAGGTGCTCGCTCTTGTCGCCATCCATGATAACGCCACGCTCTGTCTCCAGTTTCCATGCACCGGCATTCACATCAAGCACGATAACATTCATGCCCAGGTTCATCGCAGCCTTCTGTGTACTCAGTCGGGTACGGAGACTGTTATTGAAGAATATCATCAGCAAGGTTTTGTTCTTGCCCAACTCCTGATAACCGAAACGGTTTGCTTTCACTTCCTGTGCCTCGGCGAGCGCTGCTTTCAGGTCGCCAAGGTCTTCAACATTAAAGAATGTCTTCATTGTTATTTCGTTTTTTATTTGTTATTTCTGATATATATTGCTCTTGAATCTTTCTTCTTGAATCTTGATGTTTGCAAAGTCTGCATGCAAACCTTGCAAACATGGCAGAAACTAAGACTTGGTACGGAGAGGGTACGGAGCAGGTACGGAGCGGGTCTTGTTAGGCTCTTGTCTGTCCCTGACCTGTAATCAACCACTTGTAGGTGGTAATCTCTTCTAGCGCCATTGGTCCGCGTGCTCCAAGCTTTTGGGTACTGATGCCAATCTCTGCGCCCAATCCGAACTGTGCGCCATCGGTGAAACTGGTTGGAGCATTCACATAAACGCAGGCTGCATCTACCATCGCCTGGAACTTCTTCTGGGCAGTTTCATCGTTGGAAACGATGCTCTCGCTGTGTCCGCTTCCGTAGGTAGCAATGTGTTCGAGTGCCTCATCTTCCGAAGCTACGGTCTTGATACCCATCTGCATGCTGAGCCATTCGGTGTTCCAGATACTCTTTACGTTGGCATCAGCCTCTTTCATCTTCGCTTCGCTTTCCTCTGACTTATATAATAAGGTGTCAGGATAGTGACCCTTTAAAGCTTTGTAAGCCTTGGCATCTGCATGAATCTTGGTTTGCTTCTCGGCGAGTCCTTCGCAGAGAGTTGGTAGGTCGCTTAATCTGCTTTCGTGAATCAGCAGACAGTCGAGCGCATTGCATACGCTCACTCTTCGGCACTTGGCATTGGTGATAATGCGCTTGCCCATCTCCAGGTCGCCATCCTTGTCGAAGTAACAATGTACCACGCCGGCTCCGGTTTCGATAACCGGAACTTTGGCAGTATCACGGACGAAGTTGATAAGCTTCTTTCCTCCACGAGGAATGCAGAGGTCGATATAGCCTATGGCATTCAGCATTTCGCCTGTAGCTTCATGGGTAGCAGGGAGCAGTGTAACAACATTCGGATCAATACCAAAAGTTATCAACACCCTGTGGATAAGTTCGACACCCGCTGAGTTTGAGGCGTTTGCATCCTTTCCACCTTTCAGTACGCACGCATTTCCACTCTTGAAACAGAGTGAGAAAACATCGTAAGTCACATTAGGACGGGCTTCATAAATCATGCCGATAACTCCGAATGGAACGGCAACTCGCTGCAGATGCAAACCATTTTCGAGTGTTTTGTCTTTGAGAACTCTTCCGAGCGGTGAGGGCAGGGTACTGACGTGTCTCATATCCGAAGCAATATCCTGGAGTCGCTGCTCTGTGAGTTGCAATCGGTCGTAGAGCGGGTTCGCCTTGTCCATCTTCGCCAAGTCTTCTGCGTTCGCTGCAAGGAGCGCAGGAGTTTCTGCGATGATAGCATCAGCCACCGCCTGCAGGATTTCATTACGTTGTTCGTCGCTGAGCAAGCCCAGTGTCTTGCTGGCTGCCTTCACTTTTTGGAAAGTCTCTTTCAGTTCCATTCGCTATTTCCTTTCTTATTTTTATGATAAGATATTTTGTAATGTGTTACGAGTTCCCTCTTAACAACGGCAAAGGTAAGCATAAATATCGAAAAATGCAAACTTTATGCAAGAAAAAGTGATAGTTTAATAGATAAATGGATAGTTATACGGAAAATGAGATTTAAAAAGGTCAGGCAGCGCCTGACCTTTTGGGGGTAGCAAAGAAGATTCAGCAGACGGTGTCTGCTGTTTTTACTTTTTGAATTCTTCAGACAGTGTCTGAAGAATTGTTAACTCTTTGAATTTCAGGTAGAACTTCTAGAAAGATACGATTTTATATCGAAAAAGCAATCTTTCTTTTCACTTTTTTCGATAAAAAGTTGCAGATAATAATTGTATTTCCAAAAGAAAGTAGTATCCCTGTATCAGAGTTTGTAGTTGTACAACTATAGTGTATAAGGTTGTACAACTATGGGGTGTAAAGTTGTACAACTATAAGGTGTAAGGTTGTACAACTATAGGGTGTAAAGTTGTACAACTATAAGGTGTTGTCACTATAGTCAGCAGATGTGCTGACTGCAGTCGGCAGACCTGCTGACTAGGCTCAGCAGAGCTGCTGAGCCTAGTGGCAAACTCCGAGAAGCAGTATCCTCTTACCCAAGAAACAGTATCCGCTACCCCGATAAACTATCTCCGTTAACCCGATATGCTATATCCGTAAGTTTATTCAACCATATTCTCTTACTTAATCAACCATATTCTCTGGCTTGTTAAAGCAGTTAGGGAATCTACATATCCATAGTGTAGTTGTGGAGATATTCCCAAGCATCATTCAAATCACGTAAAGGGAGGCGCTCTTTTACGAGCTTTATCTTTAATGCCTTGCAGAATGCTTTCAGAACAGATTCTGTTGCCATCTCCTCCAGCTTAATATAGTTAGGACGTTTAGAGAACAAACAAGTCATTCATTGTTACTGCCGACTGAACATCCCAGGCATAAGGATTGTCGGATAACCCCATGGTCGTAATCATTGTAAGATGTACGGCTTTCTAGGAGAGAAATGTGCTTTAAACGTGCGGAATGTGTCTTTTTTAAGCACATTCCGCACGTTTAAAGCACATTTTTTTGTTTATATTCTCTTTAACCACAGATCCATGAATCTGTCGTAGATGACGTATCCTTCATTAGTCCTATATACTAATTCCTTGTCTTCCAAAATTTTGAGGGCAGCCTTTACGCTGCTGGCTCCACTCAGCTTGTGCTCATTGATGAACTTGCCAGAGGTAGGCTGGGCAACAATGCTATCCTTGGCTATAGCTTTCAGAAGCGAGAACTGGTTCTCTGTGAAGAACTGAACCAGGTTTTCGAATTGAGGTTCCCTGCCTTGTAGGATGGAGAGTAAGGCGGCATTCACTTGCTCAATACAGTAAATGGTAAGCTCCGTTTCATAGAGGCGATTCATGATGCATTGAATATACCAGGTATGACCATTAAACTGGTGGTAGATTTGTTCGAAAACATCCTTCGATAGATTACCGCCTTTCTGCTTAAAGAAGTTTTGACAGAAGTCATAATAAATGCTGCAATCCAATGGCTTCAGTCCCATCATCTCTGTGCTTTGGTAAAATGGATGTTTCGGCGAGCCGAATATCTCAGCCATCAGATGATGCTTGCTGCCAGAGAAGATGAAATGCACATGTTGGGCAAACTGGATATAAGAACGTAGCAATGCCTCTGTGCCTTTCTCTGGATATTCTGCAATCTGCTGAAATTCATCGATGGCGATATATACCTCTTTCCCACTCTCGTTGAGATAGTTGAAGATGCTGCGGATGGTGATGTCCTCTTGGGATGGCTCTATTGTGATAGATACGCTAGGTTCACCAGTTAATGGATCCATGCTGAGTACAGGGCGCAAGGCACTGAAGAAGGCGATGGTTTTCTCTATGAAGAGGAGTTCTTGCGGACGATGTCATTGATAACCATTACGCCAAATTGTTCCACAAAGTCGTGCAAGTTCTTGGTGGCGAATATGTCAAGGTATAGGCATGCTGTATCCTTCTCATCTTTTTCCAGATGATAGAAAGTATTCTTTATAAGCCCTGTTTTTCCTATTCTTCGAGGAGAAATGAGGGTAACGTTCCTTCCATTCTTCAGGTGCGATATCAAAGTCTTTGTTTCAGCCTCTCTGTCGCAGAAATATTCGGGACTTTCATAACCTTGGTAGATGAAAGGATTTGCTAATTTCTTGTTACTTAGTTTCATACGCCATTACATTTTTTGTGTTACAACTTTATTGTAATGGCAAAGATACAACTATTTATTGAATATGCAAAAGAAAAAGGCAGAAAGTTGAGGAACATTCTCAAATTTCTGCCATTTATTAGCCTATCACATTGCATAGTCGGTTGATGGCTGCATCAAAAGTGGTGAGGTCTTTGGCTCGCTTTCTGATGGCTGCCTTGTAATTATAGATGGTTTGCGTAGAATAGAACAGAAGGGTGGCCAGTTCCTGACCATCCGTAATTCCCAGTCGCATCAATGCATAGATACGCAGTTCCTTGGTGAGACTGTTAGGGGCAGGGAGAACTATCTGTTTTTCTGGCAACAGCAGTTGGTTGAACTCTTCCACGAAATTCGGATACAAGTCAATGAATGCCTTGTCGAAGCGAATATAGAAGTTGGCAGCCTCTTCTTCTGCCAGCTTGTAGCTGTTGATGGCAGTCAGAAGATCGGCAGTTTGCTTTGCCTTGATTTTGCGGCTTACCAATTTGCGATAATCATCCAGTTTCTTGATATATACAGCACTGATGTCCATAAATAAATGCATATAGGTCTCTCTTCGCTTATTGGTGTTGAGCAGCTTCTGGTTCAGTTCGTCCAAGAGTGTATTTTGGCTTTTTATCTCCCTACGGCTCTTGGCTAGACGCTTGTTCATCTTGAATGCAAAGAAAGCCATGGCAAGGAATCCTAGCGACAGGATGCTCACGATGACGAGAGATGCTGTTACGATGCGGTTCTTGCGTACTTCTGCCTGATGGTTCGTTTCTGTGATAAGGGGTAGTATGCGGGAAATCTCTACCATGCGGAGGCGGTTGTTGTAGAATTGGGCATCCTCCATGGAGCAATAGATGTATTTGGCAACCCTCTTTGCATAGGAGGCATCCTTATTATATAGATAGGTGGAAAGTTCCTGAAGGGCAAGATTCTCCTTCAGGGGACATATCTGGTCTGAGATGGCTGCTTCTACAATATACTTTTCATATAAATCCTTTTGGTCGGTATCATAATAATAGCGGGCTATGCAATAAGCCGATGAGGCATGCACACGGCTGTTCAGGGGACTGGCTGAAAGTGCCTTCATGTAGAACTGAAGCATCTTTTTGCTTGTACGCTGCTTTAGATATTCAAACTCTCCTGAAAGATAGTAATAAAGAGCGGATTCTTTGTTGCCGATATGTTCAAGAGTCTTGCCTAAATAAAAACGTTTCTTGGCTGCCAATCCTTCTTGAAACTCCGACTTATTGCAGAAAGTTTCCCAGTAGTTATATACCCAAGTCAAGGTATAATAATAGTATTGCAATAACTTAGGTGACATTTTCTCCACATCCATTGCGAGCATTAAGTCTTCTGCCTGGCTGTAGAAACCGCCTGTTGACAGCACTGCCGCACGATTGATTTTATTCAGGTTGATGAAATAATCATCCTGAAGTTGTGCTGCCAGCTGGTAGCCCTTCTTGGCGTATGTCATGGCAGAGTCGTAACGGTAGGTATAATACTCTCTGTAGATCTGGTTATAGAGCCTAAGCTGGCTGCGCTTGTCGGAAGTCATGTATAGTTGCTTTTTGAGTCTTAGTAGTTTCGCTTCTTTTCTTTGGGTAAACTTGCTTCGCTGAGCGATGTAACTGTCTAAACGATGGAACAGCTGTTCCTCGTTTATGGAAGAAGCATTTGCCATTAATGGCATAAACATCATTAAGAACCACAATACTACTTTCATAACTATCCTTTTAATTGTTATTGTTACTATCTGATAGGCTATTAGAGTGCCTTATAATTGTATTTTTCTGCAAAGATACTACATTTATTCCTCTTTTTACCATCTACTCTATTAAAAAGTATTAATATCTTTGATAGCTTGATTATTAGAAGGTTATAGACTTAATAAACCTAATATTTATCTACTCGTAACCTACACATGATGCCAATGTCTGAAAAATCTCCTTAACTTTGCAACCGCAATCGAATCGCATTCGGTAGCAAGTGAAATCATGTAAAACTAAGAATAAACAACTGTAAGATTATGAACTTAAGAATCCGTACATTTTCTATGGCTTTGATAGCGATGTCTGCTGCAAGCCAAGTGTATGCACTTCCTTCCGACGAATCTGAAAACAAGGAGAAAAAGGAAGAGCGTAATGTGATGCTCAACGCATCTGATGCCAACAAGCCTCGTGAAATCCAGATAGGATTGCCAAGCGAGGATGTAACCGTATATGAAAACGGTCTTCCTGCCGTTTACTCTTCTTCCGTACACAGACTGTCTGCACATTGGCGTAGCGATGCCTCACTGAAAGGTACCGACTTGATGACTCCATCTGAGTCTGCCATTGCTACAGGTAATATTGCATACGCAGTTTCTTCTTTCAGCGAGTTGGGGCAGAAAGAGTTCAAGGGCAAGCTCAACTATAAGGCAAACCATTTTGGTATGCAGAATGTAGACCTCAACCTGTCTGGTGGAATCGGTGACAATTGGCTTTATACTGCCAGTATGTATCAGAATTTCGATCCAGGTAGTTTCAAGCTTCGCTTTACAGATTATGCCGACCGTACCCAACTTTATCATTTCGGCATCACTCGCATCTTGAATGATGGAAAGGGACGTATCTCCTTATTATATAAGTATTCCAACAGCAAGAACCCTGGCAATTTTGCCAATGCAGCCCCATTTATCTATTCTGGCGACGGCAGTATCAAGAAGATCGATGGCTTTGATCCGGGTATGGACTCATACGTGCAGCGTCAAGGTTCTTTCCAATACTTGAATACAAAGTCAGGAAAGATGGAGACATGGAATATGAGCGATGGCAGTGAGAATCATGCCAACGAAATTGCCCTCATCAGCCAGTATCAGTTTGATAATGGATGGTTGTGGAAATTCAACGCCAAGTATATGAATGCTCCACGTGCCAATTATGTAGATTACGGAGGAAGTACCATCTCTCAGGTGAGCGAGGCTGATGGCTATCAGCTTTCTGATGGGTCTGCCTACAGTGGCTATATAGAAGGCCGTCGCACCTGGTTGCATGTTGGTAAGGTGAGCAATGCGCTTTTGACTACCGAAATCTCTAAGCAGTTGAATAACCATAAGTTAATGATTGGTTTGAACGAGTGGTATTACCATCTCAATTACTATTCGTCTTCGTTCCAGTGGGCAGGCACCGTAGAAGCTTATCCACGCACATTGAGCCAGATATATGTCAATCCCCTTGATCCTACGCAGACAGCTCATCGTTCTGAGACTTTCGGTTATAATGAGTTGAGTCCAGAATACACCAAGGGTTCAGAGAACAAGTTGGCACTCTACTTTACCGACGAATGGAAGGTTAGTCCTAAGTTCAAGGTGTTCTATGGTGGTAGATTGGAGTACTACCGCATGTCTGCCGAGCAGATTTCTACTCCACGTTTCTCAGGATTCCACATGGGTAACTATAATACATACGCCACTGCTGCTGATGGTTCTGTTGTTGCTACCGAGCACAGCATCGAAGCAAAGAACGTAACCAAGGATAAATTGAATTATGCAGCCACCTTGCAGTTGACGTATAACCTTACCCGCCAGTTTGGTCTGACAGCCGATGCTACCATCGCCACCCGTTTCCCACGCATCAGCGAGTATGCAGGAACAGGACCTACCGAGGAGCAGTATAAGCGAGTAACCATTCCATTGATTCGTGGTGGTATTTTCTACAAGAACGATTGGATTGACCTCTCTTCAATGGTGACCTACATTTCAAAGTCGAACAATATCGACCAGCAGAATCTTACCAAGCCTGGCACTACAGAGGGCAAGACCGTGTTGCTCATCTATAACATCCAGACTTTGGGTTGGACAACCTCGGCAGAAATCAATCCGTTCAAGAACTTCCACATGCATGCACTCTTCACTTATCAGAAGCCGGTGTATAAGAACTATAATGCGAGCGTAACGTTCAGTGACGGTCAGTCTATGGGTGTGAATGCCAACAATATGATTGTCAAGGAGATTCCTCAGGTTCTTATCGAGTTGGACCCTAAGTATGATATCACCAAGAATCTGAATGCCTGGTTGAGCTTCCGTTACTTCGGTAAGACCTATGCCAACCTTCAGGAGGCACTCTACTTCAATGGTCACTGGGAGACTTTCGGCGGAATCAACTGGAATGTGAACAAGAAGTTGAGCCTTGGCGTGAGTGTCATCAATATCTTCAACGAGAAGGGTGCCAAGGGTACCATTAGCGGATCTGAGCTGATTACCAAGCAGGAAGCTGGCAAATATGACGGCAAGTACATGAGTGGTAGCTATCTTCGTCCGTTTACGGTGGAATTCTCTGCAGGAATCAAATTCTAAGATAATAACGAAAGAATTATAGCGTTTAATTATAACAAAGCAATCACGTAAAAACCAAAGAACGATGAAAAAATGGTATTTTATGAATTATCGCAGCGATGTGCATGACATCTATCATGGCATCTGCTCAAAAGACCATCCGAGTGTCAACCGACAAGACCGACCTCGTGATGCAGGTTTCTCCTAAGGGTCGCCTCTACCAAGTGTATCTGGGTGACAAGTTGAAGAATCCTTCAGATTACAATCATCTGAAGTGGGATGTATATGCGGCTTCTGATGGTTCCGTCTGCCAGCGAGGTCATGAGGTTTATGCAACCTCTGGTGCTGAAGATTTCTTCGAGCCGGCAGTGGCAGTGACCCATGCAGATGGTAACATGACCACCTATTTGTATTATCAGTCTTCTGAAGAAAAGGCTATCAGTGGAGGTGTTGAGACCATCATCACGCTTAAGGACAAGGTGTATCCGCTGACCGTGAAGCTCCACTATGCAGCTTACCCTAAGGAGAACGTCATCAAGGCATGGAGCGAAATTTCTCATAAGGAGAAAGCTCCGGTTACGCTTTGGAGATATAGCTCAACAATGCTTTATTTCAAGGCAAACAAGTATTTCGTTACCAATTATCATAGCGACTGGGCTAAGGAAGGACAGCCTGAGACTTGCCAGTTGACTGCTGGTAAGAAGATTGTTGATACCAAGTTGGGTACCCGTGCAGCCATGCAGGAGGAGCCATTCTTTGAACTGGGATTTGATGAGCCTGCCAAGGAGAATGAGGGCAAGGTGATGCTTGGAACCATCGGATGGCCTGGCGAATTTCCGCTTTACCTTCGAGGTAGATAACGTGGGAGCTCTTCGGGTTATTCCTGCCATCAATCCATACGCCTCTAACTATAAGCTGAAGGCTGGTGAGACGTTCACTACCCCTGAGTTTATCTTTGCCATGAGCGATAATGGTATTGGTGAGGCTTCCCGTAATTTGCACAATTGGGCTCGTCAGTATCAGGTAAACATGGGAATGGAAGATCGCCTTACGCTCTTGAACAACTGGGAGAATACCGGCTTCGACTTCAACCAGCAGAGTCTTGCTGAGTTGATGAAGGATGCCAAGGACCTGGGTGTAGATATGTTCTTGCTTGATGATGGTTGGTTTGCTAACAAGTATCCTCGTAAGGACGACCATGCAGGTCTCGGCGACTGGGAGGCTACCAAGAGCAAGCTGCCTGATGGAATACCTGGATTGGTAAGAGATGCCAAAAAGGCTGGAGTAAAGTTTGGTATTTGGATTGAGCCTGAGATGGTGAATCCTAAGAGTGAACTCTTTGAGAAGCATCCTGACTGGGTCATCATGCAGCCAAAGCGTGATACCTATTATTACCGCAACCAGCTGGTACTTGATATCAGTAATCCTAAGGTACAGGATTATGTGTTCGGCATCGTGGATCGCATCATGACAGAGAATCCGGATGTGGCTTACTTCAAGTGGGACTGCAATAGTGTGATTACCAATATCTATTCTCCATATCATAAGGAGAATCAGGGTAATTTCTATATCGATCATGTCCGTGGTATCTACAAGGTCCTTACCCGTATTCATAAGAAGTATCCTAAGTTGCCGATGATGCTTTGCTCTGGCGGTGGCGGCAGAATGGATTATGAGATGCTTAAGTATTTCACCGAGTTCTGGTGTTCAGACGATACGGATCCATACGAGCGCCTCTACATCCAGTGGAGCCTGTCAAAGTTCTTCCCAGCCAAGACCATGGGTTCGCATGTAACTAACTGGAACAAGAATACCAGTGTGAAGTTCCGCACCGATGTTTGCAGTTCATGTAAGTTGGGTTTTGATATCGACCTCAAGTCGCTTTCTGGTGATGACTACAAGTTTGTGCAGAATGCTGTCAAGAACTACGATAGTATGAAGCCTATGATTCTTGAGGGCGACCAGTATCGCCTGGTTTCTCCTTACGAAGGCAACCACTGTGCCATTAACTATGTAAGTAAGGACAAGCAGCGTGCCGTTCTCTTTGCTTACGACTTGCATCCACGCTACAAGGAGCCTGTGATGAATGTGAAGATGCAGGGATTGGATGCCGATAAGGTTTATACCGTAAAGGAGACCTATCTGATGCCTGGCAAGGAATCTGATTTGGAGTGCAATGGCAAGCAGTACAGCGGTGACTATCTGATGAAGGTCGGCTTGAATGTATTCAGCCAGACCGATGGAACGAGCCACGTATTGGTATTAGAATAAAGTTTCTCTGTAAGCATCCTATAATAAAGACGTTAATCAAGACTGGTTTAATCTTATCCCGAACTGAGGTAAACAATACACCATGCCAAAAAGGTGGAACGTTGTCCCACTTTTTGGGCATGGTGCATTGTTATTGGCAAGGAATGCCCGTAATGTAGCCTTGTCTTTTGACATTAGTCGAAGAAGAAAAATCCATTTGACATTCGAAGACGATTGAAAGGATTGTTTGTGGCAATCTCTTTCAATGAAAAGTTGGGATCGAATACTTGACTTATCTTCAGCAAGTCTTTTATCGTCCTCGACTTTTGCGCCGTGGTAGAGTTGCTTGTGCCAAAATATTCACAGATGTCATTCGATGTCAAGCTTAGTCGGGAGTCCTTGCTGAATATGAAGTTGATGCTGCATATGGTGTAAACAGCTGCTGCTGCCCAAATCTCTAATCTTCCAGACTGGAGAGGATTGGTGCGTTTCCTTCCAAGTTTCTGTATCAGCTGGGTGCATAGTGTGGCACATTCCTCGTCCAACTTCTCGTTGCAGAAGTTCACAGCAAGTTCTGTTACCTTCACTTCTCTTTCTTTCAATTCTTTTTTGTCCATATTTTCTGATGCCTTTTATTTTTATTCAATAATCTTCACCTCGAATGGTTCATGCGTCTAAATATATTTATTTAATACCTTCAAAGAAATACTTACTCCTTGAAATCCAAAGATGGCAAGTCTTCGTTGCCGTCAAACTTGTCGAAGTCGGAGCGGAAAAGGCGGTCTTGGATGATGCGGTATTTTTCAAACTCAGTCTCGGCATATTCCTTTGCATACTCTGCCGTCACCTCCCCAGCGTCTTTCAAGACGGCATCTCCACCAGCTTCTAAAACGATATTCCCGTTGGGAGCTTTCTCCCATGTAGTCAACCCCATGTGTTCCTTGTCAGCATCGGCACGGTCAACGATAAGTTCTGCCGCAGTATGACCATGTACGGCAAAATGCATCTTGTTTTGCATTTCTCCATTCTCTTCTTGTCTATGATGTAGCCACGCAGTGAGAATTGGCGGATGACATAAGTACACCATTGGCGGAACTGGGTGGCACGGATGGAGTTTACACGATATCCTACACTGATAATAGCATCGAGGTTGTAGAATTTGGTTTGATACGTCTTGCCATCTGAGGCAGTTGCCGAGTTTTTCTCGGTAACTGAATCTTCCTGCAGTTCACCAGACTTGAAAATGTTCTTTAAGTGCAAGCTGATGTTATCGGTTGAGCAGTCAAACAATGTCGCCATTGCCTTCTGTGTAGCCCACACCGTCTCGTCTTTATACAATACCTGTACGCCTTGTTCCTTACCCTCTGCCACGAAGGTAAGAAACTCTGCAGTACTGTTACGTATTTCTTTTTTCTTTGTCATTGCTTGTGATTCTATTATTTTTCCATCGGTCTTGGAGCAAACTCTGTATGTAGGGTCTCCATCGGATGCTCCTTCAGATTGATGAGGATGTTTGGCGTATTGCCGTTGGCGATGATTACCTTGATGCCGGCATTCGCTACATCCTGGGCGGTCTTCAATTTGGAAATCATGCCGCCTCTGCCGTGACTACTCTTCTCATCGCTCACATATTCGCTCACATCTCGGTCGTAATATACCGAAGGGATGATGCGAGAGGTTGGGAGAGATGGGTCGCCATTGTAAATGCCATCCACATTGGAGAGCAAAACGAGGGCATCGGCATTCAGCATTCTTGCAATCAAGCCAGATAATTCATCGTTATCCGTAAACATTAGCTCGGTGAGGCATACGGTATCATTCTCGTTGACGATAGGGAGTACGCCATTCTCCAACATCAGTTCCATACAAGCCTTTTGGTTCTGATACTGTTCCTTGGCAAGGAAGTTCTCCTTCATGGTCAATACCTGTCCCACCTTGATGTTGTATTCTCTGAACAGGTCATAATACAATCTAATCAGCTTGCCTTGACCTACGGAAGAGAACAGCTGTCGCTGCTCTACACTGTCCAGCTGGTGGTCTACCTGCAATTCGCCCCTGCCTGCCATCACGGCACCAGAAGATACGAGTATCACCTCGTAGTCGTGCCTTCTCAACCAAGCCAGTTGGTCAACCAAAGCCGACATTCTAGTTACGTTCAAATGTCCATCCTCTCGGGTCAGCACGTTGCTGCCCAACTTTACTACTATTCGTCTCATAAATTCTTTTATGTTGACATACTGGGTGAGGGCAGGAAACAAAACCTGCCCTCCCAGCGCATTCTTCTTTATTTTTTGTTGTCTTTCTCTCTAATCTCTACTCTTCGAATCTTGCCGGAGATGGTCTTTGGCAGTTCATCTACGAATTCGATGATGCGAGGATATTTATAAGGAGCGGTCTCATGCTTTACATGATCCTGCAGCTTCTTGATGAGGTCAGGGCCCGCCATACTCTTGTATTCGTCCTTCAGTACGACGGTAGCCTTGACTACCATACCGCGGATTGGGTCTGGCACACCGGTGATGGCGCACTCTACTACGGCAGGGTGAGTCATCAGGGCATTCTCTACCTCGAAAGGACCGATACGGTAGCCAGAACTCTTGATCACGTCGTCGATTCTGCCCTCAAACCAGAAGTAGCCTTCCTCATCACGCCAAGCCATATCGCCCGTGTGATAGTAACCATCATGCCAAACCGATTTGGTCTGCTTCTCGTCACGATAGTAATATTTGAAGAGACCGATAGGCTTGTTGTCGCCGATGCGGATGCAAATCTCGCCCTTTTCACCATCTTCGCATTCCGTCATGTCAGGGCGCAGGATGTGAACATCATATTGTGGATTTGGCTTGCCCATGCTTCCTGGCTTTGGCTTGATCCAAGGGAAGGTTCCGAGTGTCATCGTGGTCTCAGTCTGTCCGAAGCCCTCGTAAATCTGAACACCAGTAAGTTTCTGGAAGGTCTCTGCCACGGATGGGTTCATAGCCTCACCCGCAGTGGTGCAGTATTCAAGACTGCTGAGGTCATACTTAGAGAAATCCTCCTGAATCATGAAGCGGTAGATAGTAGGAGGGGCACAGAAAGAGGTGATGTGATACTTCTCAATCTGGCGCATGATCTTATCAGCCGTAAACTTCTCGTGATCGAAGACAAAGACGGTAGCTCCGGCAAACCATTGTCCGTAGAGTTTGCCCCATACAGCCTTGCCCCAACCGGTATCGGCTACGGTAAGATGGATGGAATTCTCGTGGAGATTGTGCCAATATACACCCGTGGTCAGATGACCGAGCGCATAGAGGTGATCGTGTGCCACCATCTTTGGCTCGCCTGTGGTTCCCGATGTAAAGTACATCAGCAGGGTATCTTCGTTAGAGCTTACATGCTCCGGACGAACGAAAGGAGCACATTCGTTCCATTCCTTCATCCAGTCGTGGAAACCTTCAGGGATATCCGGACCGATACTGATCAATGTCTTGACAGTCGGACTCTCTGGCATTGCCTGATTAACCTGCTCTACCACGTAATCATCGCCGCAGCAGATGATAGCCTTCACGCTTGCTGCATTGTTGCGGTAAACGATGTCGTGCTTGGTAAGCATGTGGGTGGCAGGGATGGCTACGGCACCCAACTTGTGGAGACCGAGCATGGCAAGCCACCACTGATAGTGACGCTTCAGAATCAGCATCACCTTATCATCGTGACCGATGCCGAGACTCTGGAAGTAAGCAGCAGCCTTGTCGCTCTGCTCCTTCAGGTCCTTGTATGTAAAACGGATTTCTTCGCCACGTTCACTTGCCCAAAGCAGCGCCACGTGGTCTGGTTTGATCTTTGCCCATTCGTCCATCACGTCGTAGGCAAAGTTGAAATCTTCTGGTATGATAAACTCCAGATGCTCCTTGAAGTCTTGCTCTGAAGTGAATTTTGTCTGTTTTAGAAATCTCTCGATCATAGTTACTCTTCTAGATAATTATACAAAGGAACTTGGCAGGCTCATTGTTGAGTGAGCGGAAACAATGCGACTTTCTACTGTCGAAGTAGATGCTGTCGCCCGGATTCAGCACCATCACCTTCTCTTCGATGGTTACTTCGAGCTGTCCCTCAATCACATAATCATATTCCTGTCCGTCGTGTCCGTTCTTGTTCGGCTTCTTGTCGCCTGGCAACGGATCCACCTGTACCATGAACGGATTCACCTTTCTATCCTTGAATCCTACGGCAAGGCTCTGGTATTTATACTGGTTGTTGCGGTCAATCTCCGGTCCCTGTCCCTTGCGGGTTACGTAGTATCCCTTCATGCGAGGTTCCTCTCCGAAGAGCAATACGTCAAGGTCGATGCCGTATCGCTTAGAGATTTTTGACAGGCGATAAACAGAAGGATCCGCCTCACCGGATTCTATTTTGAGGTAATGATCAAGACTGATTTCGCACAGTTCTGCAATTTCCTCGGCAGGAATATTGAGAACCTCGCGGAGACCTTTCAGCCTTTCACCGATTTGTTTGATTGCTTCATCCATAGTGCTATTCTTTTTAGTTGTTCCTGGCGAAGGTATATTGCAAACCTTCGCATTTTGGGGCAAAATTACGACTTTTTGTTGATATATCCAAACAATCTGCTGATAAATTAATAGATTAAAGTGATATTTATGTATAAGAGCATAAAACTATTAGAATGCGCAGACTTCATCTTCCATATACCAAACTTGTTTTTCTTTAGCATATAGTTTGAATCGTTGGACCCAGGAACAATGCCTGAAGATGTCTTTCTCAACAGGAAAGCATAATGAATTGCAAAAGGCAATCATAGAAGAGTTTGGTGCTCGGTTTGCACCTGGTGCCGAATGTCTTTATTTTATAGAGTCTGTTACTTCCGTAGGTCCGATGGATAACAAGAGAATAGTTGAACTTCAAGAGTTGACAAAGAATGTGAAGAGCGGTAAAATCTTTGTTACGGCTTTTCTAGATTTTAAAACATTCAAAAAGTTCTCGGAGTCTCTTGCTTGGGATACGGAAGTGTGGATGGCAGATATGCCCGACCACATGATTCACTTGAACGGTGATCGATTCTTGGGACCAAGATAATTTTCGTGTTATATGTGAAAAATGCTGCAAGAACTCAGATTCTTGCAGCATTTTTTATATATGGTTATTTCTTGTCTTTCTTTTTGAACAGCCCCTTGCCTTTATTGAACAATCCCTTTACGCCATCGCTGGCAGCTTTCACAGGGTTCTTGGCTGCCTCCTTAGCTGAAGGGGCATCTGAGCCGACAGTAACGTTCTCCGTTTGCGGCTTATAACCAGGGTATGTGATTGTATAGGTATATTTGTTCTCGCTTTTCTTTACAAACTCATGGCGTATAGTTCCACCAGATCCGCTCTTGGTAGAGAAACTCTCCTTGTTGCCTACTTTCTTGTAGTTAAGGACTTTGTCCCACTCTTCTTCGCCGCAGCCATCCATGAGAAAGCGCATGTTCTTGGTGTCCAGCTTTACCCAATAGCCGCCTACATCATAGGTGAATTTTCTTACGTCCTGTGCGTTAGCCGTAAGAGCAAATGTGCTTAGTACGGCAAATGTTAATAATAATCGTCTCATAATTTCATTTGTTTTTGATTAAACATATTGTTATTTAACTTCTTTCCAATCAATGAGTCCTTTGCCCATGTCATCTAATTCTACAGCTACCCCTATAACTTTTCGGTCATCTGCCAAGAATGGCTTGAGATAGCCGTTGTCAATCATTTGTTTTTCGGCAGCATTTATCCCTCCGTTGTTTGCTAACTTTAGTTCCATCACATAGATGAAACGAGAGGTGGAGGCTACGATGTCTATCCTGCCAGTTGATAGCATGTGTTCTACTTCTACTTGGCAGCCTATGGCATTCAGTATGGTGCTGATGATAAGGCGATAACGCTCCTCCATGTCCATACTTACCAATTTCTTATTGCTGTATGGGACATTTGAGATGAGAGATTTCATACACTGCTTGGCTTCTTCCAAATTGCCATTATTCATACTGTGCATCAACCTACTTTGTATGGAGACAATATCCGTGATGTCCTTCTGGGTCAGTGCAGGCAATACGGCTTTATAGAGAGCCTTTCTTACTTCCTCATTCGGAAAGCCTAAAGAATATCCATCTTCATCAAAACCCTTGATGGTGAGATAACCTGTCTGATAGAGAAATAGTTCGGAACCGCCTTCTATGACATCTGATGTCTCCAGTGTGTCTTTGTCGATGTAGCAATCTTCGAAGTCATGAAGGCGTAACTCCATGTTGTTTACGAATTTATTCAGCATGGAAGTGGCGCCGGATGAAATCCAATAGTTGCGCAGACGCAATTGGGAGAGGGCGTTGAGCAAGCTGAACGGATTGTAGATGTCGGTCATGTTCTCATCGCTGAAATGATAACCGTCATAATAGGTCTTCAACTTGTCGTGTGCTTCTTCAATGCTGCATTCCATCTTATCTGCCAAGGCTTCCAACTCTGGGGCGAAGTTGACTGTCATTTCTTCCTCGGTGATGCCACAAAGAGGGGCAAATTGTGGGAGAAAGCTGATGTTTGTCAGATGGTTAAGTACAGAGAATAGGGATATCTGGGTAAACTTCGTGATGCCTGTGATGAAGACAAAGCGAAGTACATTTCCTTTGAGTTTGAGTACGGAGAATACAGAACGATAAACTTCAGTGCAACCTTCATGCTCTGGTGTCTTCCATGAATGCAGCAAAGGGGAATCGTATTCGTCAATCAGCACCACTACTTGCTTACCTGTCTTTTGATAGGCTGTGTCAAGGATAACTTGGAAACGTACGGATTCGCGAGATGTCTCTTTAGGCTTGATGCTGTATAAAGCTTCGTATTTCGAAAACTCAAGATTGAGATAGTCTTTGATTTCGGCAGCAGTGGCACCTGCACCGCTCATGTCAAGTCTGATGACGGGATACTCAGTCCATTCTTCTTCCAGTTCCATAATCTTCAGCCCCTCAAAGAGTTCTTTCTTGCCTTCGAAGTAGCATTGCAAGGTATCTATAAGCAGAGATTTACCGAAACGACGAGGACGGCTCAGATAATTGTATAAATCACCTGAGTGAGTAAGTTGCCATACCAAGTCGGTCTTGTCAACATATAAGTAGCCTTCCTTGCGGATAATGCTAAAGAATTGTATGCCTGCTGGCAATTTCCTTGTGTTCATCTCTGCCATAGTCTTTCTGTTCTTTTATTCTTTGGCAAAGATACATTTATTTTTCCATTTATCCAAGGATTATGTGCAATAAATGTAGTTAGCTATCTTATAAAACATAAAAAACGCAGCAAGAGCATAAAACTCCTGCTGCATTTGCTTTTTTATGGGTTGTTTGCTATATGTCTTCTATCATCTACAGATAGATTTTATTTCTTTCCTGCTATCAATCCCTTGATTACGGCATTGGTGAAACCGTTCTGCTCCATGGTGTTGAGGCCCTTGATGGTGCAGCCGCCAGGAGTAGTAACCTTATCAATGGCAGCCTCTGGGTGTTCGCCAGTTTCCTGAAGCAGTTCTACGGCACCCTTGATGGTCTGCAAGACAATCTTCTGGGCATCCTTTGCCTTGAAGCCCATCTCTACGCCGCCTTCTACATTGGCTCTTACATAGCGCATGGCGTAAGCGATGGCACACGACATAGCGGTAGCTGCTGGGAAGAGACGTTCTTCCATGATGAGGCTTTCGCCCAATTCATCGAAGATTTCTGTAATCTGCTGGATTTCTGTGGCAGATGCATCTACAGGAGTGATGAAGGTCATCGACTGCTTGTAGGCGATGGCGATGTTTGGCATCACGAGGAAGAAGGTTGGGGTGATGCCATCCTTGTCTAACCACTCCTTGATGTTGGCTGATGGCACACCGGCTGCTACCACTACGAGTTTCTGACTCTTGTAGTTGAGTGCATCCTTGATTCCCTTTAATGTCTTCTCCACGCACCATGGCTTTACTACCACGCAAATGATGTCTGCGCCATGGCAAGCCAACTGGTTGTCGAGAGTTACGCTGGCTCCTTCGCTTGCGAAGTGATCCAATACTGGTTGGTTATGGTCAGATACCGTAATATCTGATGGAGTGAACTTCTCGCTCTGCAAGAGTCCTTCAGCCATGGCACCGCCCATAGCACCTGCTCCGATAATTGTTATTTTCATTGTCGTCTTATAGTTAAAATGCAATTACGGTGCAAAGATACTACTTTTATCAGAAAAAAGGAGCAGTTTATAGACGATTTTTTAAGAAAGTACGCTAGTTTACTGACGATTTTTTAAGAAATTCGCTAGTTTACTCCCATTCTGGAAGTATCTACGTCCTTGGTTCTCTTCTCCTTGTACTTGCCTATCTTATAGATGATGGAGATGGATGCTGATGCCCAATCTTGCTTGATGTTCATGTGATAGTCTTGATTGCCTTGTACTGATTTTGTAGAGAATCCCTCGTTGAAGATGTTGCTGCCTTTAACCACAATGCTCCATTTATCATTATCGGAAGCCCATCTCAACATAGCAATCAAGAGAAAGACTGATTTGATGTCATAGAGTCCTTGAATGGCTTTCGACTGATAGAATGGGTTAAGTATGAAATGGATGTGATGGCTTCGGCTAAGCTGGGCAGATAGATTTCCGGCAAGAATGGCAGAGATATGTTTGCGATTGAAGGGCAAGTCAAAGAAATCGTTACTCTTGTCATGTCTGTAGATTCCTGTTGCCGAAACACTTCCGTTCATCCAAATGCCTATACCGAAAGTCGTCGATGCTCTAATGCCTATAGTATGATTATAGTCGAAATTGGTCTCCTTCATAATGACTGCCAGGTGGTCGGTAGTCTGATAAGGCAACTGCACAGAATAGTTGGGTTGGAACTCTGCATATGCCATCAATGTATGGCGACTTTTGATTGTCCACATCAGGTTGGTCTCGTATGTAGAGTAAGGCTTGAGATGAGGATTTCCCCATATCTCCATATAGGTAGAGGCATAGTAAATGCTGCTCATAGTTGACCAATAGCTAGGAAACTGTGAGCTGGAACTGAAGGATAAGTTGAGTATGTTGCCAGGATTGGCTTTCCACGATGCATTAAGAGTGGGATAAATATGCCATTTGTTCCATTGTGGAGAATGGTACTGCTCTGCTTCGACAGAGGCTTCCAAGCTGATTCGCTCGTTTATCTGTTTGCTTATGCCGCCATAGAAACTCAAGATTCTTTCTTCGATATTCACCTGGCTGGTTGCATCAGGAATGTCTGCTCCATCCTTGTTGGTCGTGGCTTGGTAGCTTCTGTTGTTGCTGTTTTGGAATTTCATACCATACGACAGTTCCCAACCCTGTTTCAATGAGTGGGAATGGTCTGCTGTGAAAAGCCATTTGTCTATTACTTGCTTGCTGTTTGTGTATAGAATACGCTCTTCGTCAAGCATCGTTCCTGCTAGATATTGCTGGCTGGGGTTTTGGTAGTTGAGATAGGATATGCCTATTTGTAGTCTAAAGGGCAGGTTGTAGTTGGCATCTACATTGTGCAGGTAGGTATGCTCATTGCCCTGTTGCTGGGATGTGCCTGTTCCCATCGTTTCATGATGAGGATGGCTGCTGTCCCATTTTCCTGTATATGCCAGGGATAGCTGGTGGTTATCAGCAAATGCATAACTCAGTCCCAAGCGATAGTTGTGAGTCAATCCTGGGGTTTTCTGTGAGGTCTTGTCATGATACGCTACTCGCTTTCCTTGAAGCGGATGATTGGCATAGGTAGTAGTCTCACCGTATGATGTTCCATCTGTAAATGAATACATGGCATCCAGACCGAATCTTCCTTTTTGGAACAGCAGGTTGGCTTTGCCTTTCCCTTCTCCGTATTTGCTTTGGCTCCAGGTGCTTTGTATTTGTCCTGAAAGCAGATTCTTTCCAGCATAGTCTTTGGTAACCAGGTTGATGACCATTCCACGAACATGTAGGCGTGCTGGCGCTGCCAACATCACTTCGGCTTTGGCTAATTGTGATGCGGGCATGGCTTTTAATCGCTCTGCCAGTTGTGCGTAATTGAGCGTGGTTGGTTTGCAGTTGATGATGAGAGTCAGTTCCTTTCCTGCATAATTGATGTTGCCGTTTAGTTCGTTTACTCCTGGTATTCGGGTAAGGGCATCATAAGCGTTGTCTGCCGGCATTTTCTCTATGAGCAGTGGCATGTTGTAAACCAACTGCCCTCTTTCTGCCTTGACGATAGGACGTGTCGCCTTGACGAAAACCTCTGGCAGGTTTTGCATCATCATCTGGGCGGTAAGCGTGTCTTTTGCCTCTTCGTTTTGAGCGCAAAGGGGCTGGCTCAGCAATAATGCTGAACCTAAGATAAAAATTATTTTCATGTGTTTATGTTTGTTTGATGGTTATTGCTTGAGTTGCTCTTTGGCTTTGGATATGAGTTGTGCTGCCTCTTTTTTATCTTCCAGTCTGTTTGTATTTGCTAAGAATAACTGGAGATACAGTTTCGCTTTCAGCTTGTTCTTGGAAGCGATGAACATTTGGGCGGCATTGTAATAGTTGAGCGGGTCGTCTTCTTCATCGTAAAGGATGCATAACTCAAAGTCACGTGCTGCGTCTGCATATCGGCTGTGTTGAAAATGTAAGTCGGCTAGCCATTTATAGGTTCGCAAAGCTCTGTCTTTTGGCAAGGAAACCTCTAACGACTGGTTGAAATGAGCCATGGATAGTGAATCCATGTTGAGTGCTTTCTCTGCCAACGCTAAATGGAAAAGGCATGTGGCATTGTCGCTCTTGAATTGAACGGCTTTCTGGTAATGCTTTAGTGCTTCCTCTTTGTTGGGCTGGTTCTCATAGCAAAGACCAAGCACAAAGTTTGATTCAAAATTATCGAAGCCTTGCGCTATCAACTTTTCATACAATGGTATCGCTTCGTCATATTTGAATTGCATGAATAGGGAATAGGCGTATTCCTTGTTGACATATAAGTTCGTGGAATCACACTGGGAGATGTAATTCTTTGCCACTTCCTCGGCTCTGCCAGGTTGGTTTGCTCCATTGTAGTGGGTGGCAAGCGAAGCAATAATCTCACTGTCGTATGGGAATAAGAATGCGATGCGTTCACCCCAGAGAGAAACCTTGTCATTGTTGTTCTGATTGAGATATGCATAATAGAACATTCGCATGTCTTCGTGGTTGATGCTATCTGATGGAATCTTGTCTAGGCAAGAAATGCAGGCGGTGTAGTTGCCTACTTTCCGATAGCAGGAAGCCAGTTTCCTGCGTGCTCCCAGGTGAGATGGATTTGCTTCCAAATACTTTTGATAGTATTGGGTAGCATGAAACACATCATATCTACTCAAACAGCTATCTCCTTGTTGAAGTAAATTAGCTGTGGTCTCGTTGGCCTTGGCATTCATTGCCATACATAGCCATAATATAAGGATCAATCTAAACTGTTTCATCGTTTTTGCTGATTATTTCTTTCTTACTTCGGGAGTGAAAACGACAGGCAAGGTAAACTCCATGTTGACTTCCTCGCCATCGGAGAGTCGGGCAGGCTTCCAATGAGGGCTTCTCTTGAGAAGTTCAATCACAGTCTGCTCGTAGGCTTTTTCTTTGGGAGCTTCGAGAACTTTAAATAATCCCAATGTTCCATCCTTTTGAACGGTGAAGTTGATGACGACGCGCGCAGGCTTGTCTTCCAATCCTTTAGGATATTGGATGTTTGTCATCACCCATCTTAGGAAATCGTTGATGTCGCCATTGCCGTTGAAGATTGGCATCTGACCACCTTCCGGTAAAACAGCTATCGTCTTTAACACATGAGGTTGTGATACGCTTTGCGGTTTGAACATAAGGACGATGGTTATACCTATTATTGCTATCACGCAAGCGGCTATCCCAAATACCTTTTTATATATATGAGATTTTGTGTATCTTGTTTCCTGTGCTTTGCCCAAGAAATAAGTTTCTTCCTGATTGTTTTTTCCTTTCATACCTTTTACGATTTTATGGAGTTGTCTAAAAGTGCTTTTAATTGTTTGAGTGGTTCCTTGCTGACGTGCAGGGTGAATTTCTCGCTAAACCACTCGTTGTACAACACTAGTTCTGAAGTGTTGAGGTTGATGCTGAAAATGTGCTGACTATTAATAATGTAGTTTCTGCCAACACGAGCGAAGAAGTGTGCCGTTTGGGCAAGTTGCTCTACTATTTTCTTCTCAAAGACCACAAGGTTGAACGAGAAGGTGTATTCATCTCCGTTGGTGAGTCGGAGATTGCAATAGCTTCCTTCCGAACAGACGTATGCTATCTGTTCGGAAGCCACTCTGAGCAAGAAGTTGGCATTTGATATGATGAGATATTCTTCCATACTGATAAGTTTGTTGCAAAGATAAGCATAATATTTCAAAAGTATGGCTGGAGGTATCGTGTTTTTTGTGAACCAATGGACTTGTTTTGTGGAGAATATGAAGTCAAACTCCAGATATGACTATCTGTTTAAGGTGGTCAACTAAAATCGTTAAACCACAGTTAGTAATCTAGCGAGGAAAAAACAAAAAAGCAGCAAACCGCAAAGGGCTTGCTGCTCAAGATAGGATTGTTTCCTATTTCTTTTATGGGTTGTATAAATATATGGCTGAAGAGCTATTGAATTGGCTTTCCCTTTGGCCGCCGAACTTTGTTTCTTCACTCTTCACTCTTCGTTCTTCACTTTCTATACTTCCTTTAATACGGTTTCCAATCTTCCGATGAAGTCATCCACATTCTCCTTGGTCAATACCAATGGAGGGAGGATGCGGAGGATGTTGGTGCCGGCGCAACCGGTGAAGCAGTGCTGCTCGTGGATGAGCTTACTGCGAACTTCCTTGTGAGGAATGTCGAGTACGGCTCCTACCATCAAGCCACGGCCACGAACCTCCGTGATGTGACTGTTGCGCTTCTGCAACTCCTTCAGCTGGGCAATGAGATATTCACCAACCTCATGCGCATTCTGTACCAGGTTCTCCTTCTCGAATACATCGAGAACGGCGAGAGCTGCAGTACATGCCAGGTGGTTGCCACCAAAGGTTGTACCCAACTGACCATATACAGGAGTAAACTCTGGAGAAATCAACACGCCACCCATAGGGAAACCATTACCGATACCCTTGGCAACGGTGATGAGATCTGGCTTGATGCCCAACCACTGGTGAGCGAAGAACTTACCGCTTCTGCCGTAACCGCACTGGATTTCATCGCAGATGAGGATGGTGCCGTATTTTTTGCAGGCAGCCTGTAATCCCTGTGCAAATTCTGGAGTTACCATGTTGCAACCACCTACGCCCTGAATAGCTTCGATGATACAAGCACATACATCGCCCTTGGCAAGTTCCTTCTCCCAAGCCTCCAAATCGTTGATAGGAAGATAGGTTACGTGACCATTGTCATTGATTGGAGCGATGATCTTTGGATTGTTTGTTACCTCTACGGCAAGTGATGTTCTGCCGTGGAATGCCTTTTCTAAAGATAGTACGCGGGTTCTGCCGTTGGTAAAAGAAGCCAGCTTCAAGGCATTCTCGTTTGCCTCGGCACCTGAGTTGATGAGGAAGAACTGATAATCCTCATAACCGCTAGCCTTGCCCAGACGCTCTGCGAGTTTCACCTGCAACTTGTTAATGACAGAGTTGGAGTAGAACCCCAGGTTGTTCAACTGGTTGGTGAGCATCTCCACATAGTGAGGATGGCAATGACCGATGCTGATAACGGCATGACCGCCATAGAGGTCTAGGTATTCCTGACCCTTGTTGTCCCATACCTTGCAGCCCTGTCCTTTTACAATATTTATATCGAAAAGAGGATATACGTCGTAAAGTTTCATGTTAAATCTATGTTTTAAGAAAGACAACTCATAGAGTTATCTTATTGCAAACTATTTTTATGATAGAAGAACGAATGATTTTTCATCCGTTCTTCCGAATTCTTTTATCTAAAATGCTGATGGCTTGAGTTTCAAACCTGCTGTCTGGTCGAGACCAAACATGATGTTCATGTTCTGAACAGCCTGACCTACGGCACCCTTCAGAAGATTGTCAATGCAGGAAGTGATGAGGAGCTTATCACCATACTTATCCACATGAACCAGGCACTTGTTGGTATTCACCACCTGCTTCAGGTCGATTGCCTTATCCACATAGTGAGTAAACTTGGCATCCTTGTAGAACTCCTTGTAACCAGCCACGATTTCCTCGATAGGCTTGTCTGTCTTCACAACTTCTGTAGCGAAGATGCCACGGGCGAAGTCGCCACGGTAAGGGATGAAGTCGATGGCTGCATCGAGATAACCCTGCGTCTGCTTCAGACTCTGACGAATCTCTGGCACGTGCTGATGGTTGAATGCCTTGTAGATGCTCATGTTGTTGTTGCGCCATGAGAAATGGGTAGTGGCACCTGGCTTCTGACCAGCGCCGGTGCTACCGGTAATGGCGTTGACAGATACATCGCTGTTGATGAGGCCCATCTTAGCAGCAGGCAACAAACCAAGTTGAATGCAGGTTGCAAAACAACCTGGGTTTGCTACGTGCTGAGCTACGGCTATTTTTGATTCATTTATTTCTGGAAGACCATATACAAAATCGTGAGCGGCTGGGGTTGGCTGCTGGGTAGCAACCATAGTCTCTGGGGCAAGACGGAAGTCCTGTGCCAGGTCGATAATCTTCACGTTCTCCGGAACATTGTGCTCCTTCATGAACGCCTCGCTCTTGCCATGACCGAAGCAGAAGAAGATAACATCCACCTGGTCGAAAGGCATCTCGGCGGTAAACTTCAAGTCAGTCTCGCCATACAATCCCTCGTGAACCTCAGCCACCAGGTTGCCGGCGTTGCTCTCGCTATTGGCGAATACAATCTCTGCCTCAGGGTGGTTGATAAGGAGGCGAATCAGCTCACCTCCCGTATAACCAGCTGCTCCTAAAATACCTACTTTTACCATATTATCTTTCCTCGTTAGGGTGCATACCATAATAAACACGGAGTGGGGTAGAGCTTACCTTGATGAAGCCCTTCGCATCCTCGGCTGTCCAACCGTGCTGCATCTCGCCATACTCACCGAGCTTAGACTTGGTCAAATCGTCTGGTGAATCGACACCAACAGTCTGGAAGCTAAATGGGCGAAGCTTCAGAATAGCAGTACCGTTTACGTTACGCTGAGAAGATGTCAGCATTGCTTCGATATCCGGCATTACTGGCTCCAGGTACTGGCTCTCGTGGAGGAACATTCCGTACCAGTTGCCTACCTGATCCTTCCAATACTGCTGCCACTTGCTCAATGTGCTCTTCTCCAACAGGCGGTGAGCCTCGATGATGAGCTTAGGAGCTGCAGCCTCGAAAGCTACACGACCCTTGATGCCGATGATGGTATCACCCACGTTGCAGTCGCGACCGATGGCATAAGAAGCACCAATCTCCTCAATCTTCTGGATGGCAGCAATCTTATCATCAAACTTCTCGCCGTTGACAGCCACGATCTCACCCTTCTCGAAGGTAATCTTCAGTTCGGCCTCTTCTTCCTTGGCAGTAACGTGCTTCAGATAAGCCTCCTCAGGGAGACCCTGGGTTGGGTCGAGAATCTCACCACCACAGATACTGGTTCCCCAGATACCTACGTTATATGAATACTTCAACTTGGTGAAGTCTGCAAAGAAGCCGTGCTCGTTCAGATAATCAACCTCCTCCTTACGAGAAAGCGCCTTATCACGAGTCAATGTGATGATCTCTACACCAGGAGCCATTACCAGGAAGGTCATGTCGAAACGGATCTGGTCGTTGCCGGCACCTGTACTTCCGTGAGCGATGGCGTCAGCACCAATCTCCTTGGCGTAACGAGCGATGGCGATAGCCTGGAAGATACGCTCAGAAGATACTGAAATAGGGTAGCAGTTGTTGCGGAGCACATTACCGAAAATCATGTATTTCAATGATTTCTCATAATATTCGTGGGTAACATCGAGAGTGACGTATGCCTTGGCGCCCAACTTATATGCGTTCTCTTCGTTGGTCTTCAACTGCTCGGCAGAGAAACCACCTGTGTTAGCGCATGCTGCATAAACATCCCAGCCATCCTGGGTCAACTTCATTACTGTGTATGATGTATCGAGACCGCCACTGAAAGCGACTACAACTTTTTTATTTGCCATTTTATTTTATGTTTAATATGTGGTGAATAATGTTTAGATGGCATTCTTGCCAACACCTTAATTATATATAAGGATTTAAATTTCTGCAGAAGGTCCGTCAATCTTTCTGATTCTCTCAATCACCTCCTGAGGAAGCTTGATAGGCAGATGCTCCTCTGGGTCGAAGAGCATGGCGGTGCAGATGCAGTATTTGCGGTTGGTACGATGGAGGACATCTACGTTGATGCAACCCTCGCAACCACGCCAGAATGACTCATCATCGGTCAGGTCGGCGAAGGTAACAGGGAGATAACCCAGCTGGGTGTTCATCTTCATGACAGCCGAACCGGATGTCAAAGAGAAAATCTTGGCATGAGGCCATCGCTGTCGGGCAAGCGTAAAGGTAAAGTTCTTGATGCGTTTAGCCAGTCCCATACCACGGAAGTCTGGGTGAACGATCAAACCTGATGTGGTAACATAGTGCTTGTTGCCCCATGTTTCGATGTAGCTGAAACCTGCGAACTTTTCGCCCTGGAGAGCGATGACCGCCTTGGCTTCGCGCATCTTGGTGGCAACATACTCTGGTGAACGCTTGGCGATACCAGAACCACGCTTCTTTGCAGCTTCTGCAATTGTAGTCAGAATGGTGTCGATGTACTTGATGTGACTTTCGTCAGCCACCATTACTTTAACTTCTGCTTCTTCCATTTTTTCTCTTCTATCTTAAAATGTTTTTGTTTTAATATTCTTTCTTTATATATAATAAGGTGTATGTTTTGCATAAAAAAGCAACTACCTTATACATATTTATGGTGAACGTCTGGAATTACCTCTGCTAGTGCATTGATGATTTCCTCTTCTGTGGTACCTTTCTTTTTAACCAGGAAGATAGTGTCGTCACCGGCGATGGTTCCAAGAATTTGAGAAATATCACTATTGTCTATGTTATAGGCAATGCTGCTTGCATATCCCGGACGGGTCTTGATCACGACCATATTCCCGGAGAAGTTGATTGATTGAAATCCGGTATTCACCATCATCTTGCTCACTGGAATATGGTTTGATACTCTCTTATATAATGTATCGTTGGGCAGGACATACGCATATTTTCCACTCGAAGATGCTGCCTTTGCTACCTTGAGCAGTTTTAAATCACGGCTCAATGTAGCTTGCGTAATCTTAAAGCCTTCTTTGTGAAGAGCCTCCAAAAGTTGGTCTTGTGAACTCAACTCCTGACTTGATATAAGCATCTTCAAAGTTTCCAATCTGCTATTCTTTGCCTTCATATGCTGTATTTTTATTCGTTTAACGGCTGCAAAATTACAATATATTTTGCAAATAACCAAATAATATGAAAGAAAAATGCATAAAACAACATTGTTTTGTCTTTAGATATGCATAAACGTGGAATAAATATGCAAATATTGCCTTCTTTCATACAAATTTTCTACACTTGGCTTTTGATGCAGAATAGCCTTTTTATCCATTTTAAGCTAATTATTGTAAATTATTGAAAAAAAGTCTACGAAAACCGCATCGGTTCAATTAGTTTTTGTTATCTTTGCAGACACAATTCTTAGATTATAATCAACTTAATATAAAATAAACCTTTAGAAGATGGAAAAAATGAATGTTAAACCAGCAGAAGGTAAGCTGGGAATCTTGGTTGTTGGTTGTGGCGCAGTAGCTACTACCTTCATGACCGGTGTTTTCATGACTCGTAAGGGACTTGCAAAGCCAGTAGGTTCAATGACTCAGTACGACAAGATTCGTGTCGGCAAGGGTGCAGACAAGAAATATCTGCACTATAAGGACATCGTTCCACTTGCTGACCTTAATGATATCGTATTCGGTACTTGGGATGTTTATCCGCAGAATGCTTATCAGGCAGCTATGTATGCTGAGGTATTGAAGGAGAAAGATATCAACCCTGTACGCGAGGAGTTGGAGAAGGTAGTACCAATGAAGGCTGCTTTCGACAAGAACTATGCAAAGCGTCTTGATGGCGACAATGTGAAGGATTGCAAGACCCGCTGGGAGATGGTAGAGGCTCTTCGTCAGGATATCCGCGACTTCAAGGAGAAGAACGGTTGTGCCCGTATCGTTGTTATCTGGGCAGCATCTACCGAAATCTACGTTCCTGTAGATATGGAGATTCATGGTACATTGGCAGCACTTGAGGCTGCAATGAAGGCTGACGACCGCCAGCATGTAGCTCCATCCATGTGCTACGCTTATGCTGCTTTGACAGAGGGTGCTCCTTTCATCATGGGTGCTCCTAATACAACTGTTGATATTCCTGCTATGTGGGAACTCGCAGAGAAGACCAAGATGCCTATCGCCGGTAAGGACTTCAAGACAGGTCAGACTCTTGTTAAGAGTGGTTTCGCTCCTATCATCGGTACCCGTTGTCTCGGCTTGAATGGCTGGTTCTCTACCAATATTCTCGGCAACCGTGATGGTCTCGTTCTCGATGAACCAGCTAATTTCCATACCAAGGAGGTAAGTAAACTCTCAACTCTTGAGACAATCCTGAAACCAGAAGCTCAGCCAGATCTCTATGGTCATGGTAACGATGAAGATACTCAGTACTATCACAAGGTACGTATCAACTATTATCCACCTCGCAACGATAACAAGGAGGGTTGGGATAATATCGATATCTTCGGCTGGATGGGTTACCCAATGCAGATTAAGATTAACTTCCTCTGCCGCGACTCTATCCTTGCTGCTCCATTGCTGCTCGACCTTACATTGTTGAGCGATCTTGCTGCTCGTGCAGGCCGTTTCGGAACCCAGCGTTTCTTGAGTTTCTTCCTCAAGGCACCTATGCACGATTATACTAAGGGTGAAGAGCCTGTAAACCATCTCTACCAGCAGTATACGATGCTGAAGAATGCTATCCGTGAGATGGGTGGTTACGAGGCCGATGAGGAAATCGACTAATTAGGTTATTTCATTTAATACTACACCTTATTATATAAGGCATTAATTTATATCATGGCACACCTTTGGAATGTTAGAATATCTTTCCATAGGTGTGCCTTTTTGTTTGCTCTCCTAATAAATATAGAGTAAATGCATAAGTTGTTGGTGTATAGTTAGTTTGTAAAAATCAGCGGCACGCTGAAAAATGTCAAAAGACACTTTTTGTCCATTTGAAACTTATTTTTGCTATTTTGAAACCATGGTTCTCATTTTTTTTCTATCTTTGCACCATAGAACTTTTTGAAGAGAATATAACTCTAGCATTTACTTTTTCTAGGAATAAAAATAATAAGGTTGGTCAACCCGTTGAGGGCAAGCCTAACCTTTCTTGTTATTGTATGTTATTCTTTGTTTTTTACTTTATTTCCGGTTCTCGTTTTCATTATTCCTTGTTGTTGCCTCCGAAGATGCGGAGCAAGTAGAGGAAGAGATTGATAAAATCGAGATACAGGGTCAAGGCTCCGATGAGTGCCAGTTTCTGTGCGCCCTCGCTCATGTCGTATTGTGTCTGGAGCATCTGCTTGATTTTCTGGCTGTCCCAAGCGGTCAAGCCAACGAAGATAGCTACGCCGGCGTAACTCAAAATGTAATCAAATCCCGAACTCTTCAAGAACATGTTTACTATGGTAGCGATAATCAGACCAATCAGCGCCATGAAGAGTATTTTTCCTAAAGAGGTCAAATCCTTCTTGGTAGTGTAACCATAGAAAGCCATCGCTCCGAATGTGCCGGCTGTAATAAAAAATACCTTGGCAATACTGGTCATCGTATAAACTACGAATACGGATGAAAGCATGGCACCATTCAAAACCGAGTAGACGATGAAGAGTAGGGTGGCCGTAGTCAGGGAGAGTCTCTGTAGGGCACCGGTAATGATGAATACCAGGGCGAGCTCTGCGATAATCAGGCCAAAGAGCAAGCCGCGGCTTGTCATTAAGGTCATCAGCAGGGTAGGACTGCTAGCCACACCATAGGCAGTAACGCCCGTAATCAGGAGAGCTAAGGTCATCCATGTATACACTTTGCGCATCAAAGCAGAGAAAACACCGCTTATACCTCGCTCTTTCTCATTAACAGCAAAGCCATTGCTCTCCTGGTTGTTCTGACTATTTATCAGATTGTACATTTCCTTTTCTGTCATAATTCTATTTTCTTTTGTTATTTATGGTCTATTGAATAATATAATAAGCGCAAAGATAATGCCAATTATTGAAACGAACGATAATCTCTGCGCTTTATTAACATTTATTCCGTAATTTTACGTCATTCATTCCTTTATTTAAGGGCTGTCTTCTTTACGGCTATCTGTTTCCACCTCGCGTTACCTCTACGGCTACAGTTCCATTTACTGGTGAGCGAAGCTGTTCTGTTTCAGATTTTGCCTGTTTCTGAAGTGCCAGGACACCTGAGGTTCCGTATATTCTGATGATGTCGTTCTGTTTCAGACCCTTTATCAGGATATGATAGTTGCCGCTAGGAATGATGGTGATGTCTGACTTCATGTCAGTCTCCTTGCGGTTGAAACTGATCTGCCATTGCCATCTTAATCTCTTATCTTCTCTTTCTTCTACCAGTCTCATACGCTATTCGTTTTATTTCGAATGCAAAGATACGTTTTTTCCGTTTTCTACCTATGCGATTTGTGCGATTTGCGTGGATTCGGGAAATAAAGTGCGAAAAAATCATGGAATCATTCGGAAGAATATCTCCGAAGGATAAGAACATAACTCCGTAAGATAGCAGAATATCTCCGAAGGATAAGAAATTATCTCCGAAAAATAGCAGAATATCTCCGAAGGATAAACCCAGAAGACAAATGTAGGTAATCCGATGATGAAGATATGGAAGCTGGGTTGTGGCAACGAGGTGAAGGGTGAAGGGTATATTTTAAATCTTATATTATATTCTTTTTTTAGGGTTTTTGGAAAAACCAGAAAATTCAGAAAAATGAAAAAACGGATTTTTTTCCTTGCCGCGCAGTATATATAAAAAAGAGTTTTCAAACCTTCACCATTCACCTTTTTATTTAACATTTTGTAAATCAATTTATTACAGGTGAAGGGTGGTGAAGGGTGTTTTGTATATTTTATAAATATATTTTAAGAATTCAACCCATTTTACATATTTTAAGTGTTTGCTTTCGGTTCCGAAATGGGTGCCTTTTTTAGAGGGTCCTCTTTTTAATGATTTCTTTCTACTGAAATCTCAGAGAATTCCTGCCTGGCTGGAAGTTCTAATGTATACGCCGTTAAATAATTGTCAGCAAAATAAAGTTAATGGCTGCGGATAAGTATCGATTTTTAAACATAAATTAACTCAAACGTATGATAACCTTAATTATATTGTGCGCTTGCGTATACGCCTAAGTGCGTGCACTGGCGAGCGCATATATATAATAATGTAAGCAGCTAAAATCTAGTGCGGAAAGTCTTTATAGATGTTAAAAACCGACTAAAAAAGCAACTTTTTTGCGAAAAGATTTGGTGGAATGAAAAATAGTTAGTACTTTTGCACTCGCTTTTGAGAAATACACTTTCTCTAAGCAAACATAAAGAAAGAGTTCTTTGAAAGATTTTACATAAACAGACAAGTAGTACAAGAAGCGGTTAACTTCTTAGAAATAAGAAAGTTGACTGGGTAAAAGAAACGAACCGTCAAGCAATTGACAAGTCAGG
>ENA-OQEL01000005-OQEL01000005.1-human-gut-metagenome-genome-assembly--contig:-NODE-5-length-110404-cov-4.506316_pt1 | contig 110404 bp, 121 predicted proteins | sample MGYA00242796_ERZ504637 | MGnify/ENA primary metagenome ERZ504637 (study PRJEB26092, sample SAMD00036306) | human gut metagenome | host: Homo sapiens | study: EMG produced TPA metagenomics assembly of... | reverse complement strand
TTGTGAGGTCGTAGGTCAGCATTTGATTCACCGCTTTCTGGCATTTTTATTTTCCTTATTTTGAATATTTTAATATTACCAGATGTGGCGTAATATTGCAACCATGATATATGGCTGGCATGAGCAAATACAGCCTGGCGGCGCAGGTGGCGAGTACACTCTCGTGAGAGCGCACACGCCGCCTGCGCCACCTAAACATATTTGCTCACGCCTGACTGCTTTCGTCATATAAATTGACATAAAAGCAATACAAAAAAAAAACAAAAGGAGATTTAACAAATGGAAAACAATAAGAATACTCAATACGAACTCAACAAAGGTCTTGCGCAGATGCTCAAGGGCGGTGTCATCATGGATGTCACTACTCCGGAGCAGGCCAGGATTGCCGAGGCTGCCGGTGCATGTGCTGTCATGGCGCTTGAGAGAATCCCTGCCGATATCAGAGCCGCAGGCGGTGTTTCAAGAATGAGCGATCCTAAGATGATTAAGGGCATTCAGGAGGCTGTCAGCATCCCCGTCATGGCAAAGTGCCGTATCGGTCACTTCGTGGAAGCTCAGATACTTGAGGCTATCGAGATTGACTACATTGATGAGTCTGAGGTGCTTTCACCTGCTGATGATGTGTACCATATCAATAAGAGAGATTTCAAGGTGCCTTTCGTATGTGGTGCAAGAGATCTCGGTGAGGCTCTCCGCCGTATCAACGAAGGAGCTTCCATGATCCGTACAAAGGGTGAGCCCGGTACCGGTGATATCGTGCAGGCTGTCAGACATATGAGAAAGATGAATTCTGAGATTGCTAAGCTTACTTCCATGCGTGAGGATGAGCTTTTCGAGGCAGCTAAAAATCTTCAGGTGCCTTTCGAGCTGGTTAAGTTTGTTCACGATAATGGCAAACTTCCTGTTGTAAACTTTGCGGCAGGTGGTGTGGCTACTCCGGCTGATGCCGCTCTTATGATGCAGCTCGGTGCTGAGGGTGTGTTCGTCGGCTCAGGTATCTTCAAGTCAGGCGATCCTGCCAAGAGAGCTGCCGCTATCGTAAAGGCTGTGACAAACTTTACAGATGCGAAGCTTATCGCAGAGCTTTCTGAGGATCTCGGTGAGGCTATGGTCGGAATCAACGAGAGCGAGATTAAAATCATCATGGAAGAAAGAGGCAAATAAAATGAAATCAGGACTTAAGATTGGTGTTTTAGCCGTTCAGGGAGCGTTTATTGAGCACAAGCGCATGCTTGAATCTTTAGGCTGTGAGTGTGTTGAGCTGCGCAAAAAATCAGATATCTGTGATATAGACGGACTCGTGCTGCCGGGCGGTGAGAGCACTGTGCAGGGCAAGCTGCTACGTGAGCTTGATATGTTTGATGAGCTTAAGAGAAGAATCGCAAACGGACTTCCGGTGCTTGCAACCTGCGCTGGTCTTATCCTTTTAGCTTCACATATCAGCAACGATGACAACGTATATTTCGGCACTTTGCCTGTCACTGTTAAAAGAAATGCCTACGGCAGACAGCTCGGAAGCTTCGAGGCTACAGCAAGGTTTGACAATAGCTTTGACTTTACCATGACATTTATCAGGGCGCCTTACGTGGAAGCTATTGATGCTTCAGCAAAGAATGATGTGCGTGTACTCGCAGAGTATGACGGCAAAATTGTCGGTGTGCAGTATAAGAACCAGATTGGGCTGGCTTTTCATCCGGAGCTTGATGATGATACACGGATTCATGAGAGGTTTTTGGAGATGATATCGGGAAATTAAATCACGTCTACAGCCTGAGGCCGGGGCAGATGCCCCGGATTTTTATACCGACTTTTTGTGGTAAAATATAAAATGCATTTTTTTTAATATATGGTATAATAAAATAGTAGAGTGAAGATTATTTTTTAAGGAGGGGTAGCATATGCCAAAAGCTATGTATAATCTTATTAGACAATATATTGAAGAAATCAAAAAAATTTATGGTTCACATGTCAGACAGATTATTTTATATGGTTCATATGCCAGAGGCGATTTCAGACCCGACTCAGATATAGATATTATGATTTTGGTTGACATGTCAGATATTGAACTTAAATCTTATGGTGAGAAGCTTTCCTATATGACATATGACTTTAATCTGGATCATGACATTGACATAAAACCAATTGCCAAAAGTGAAGAGATTTTTAATAAGTGGGTAGTAAATTATCCATTTTATTCAAATATTCATAAAGAGGGGGTTATACTATATGGAGCAGCATGATGTAGAAATTGGTACAAGAAGAGATCTTGTTCTATATAGAATTGAAACCTCAAAGAATGACTTAAAATCCGGGGCATCTGCCCCGGATTTTGTTGTTTCTTATGTCGTATAAGTTCAATATATAATATAGTTTTAAAAAGCTCAAAACTCCAGAGTCACCTTAAAAAGATCGCCATCCACAATCAGCTCCAAAGTACCATTCATGAGCTTCATGAGACTTTCTGCAATAGACAGTCCCAGTCCGCTGCCCTCGGTATTTCGCGAGCTGTCTCCTCTGACAAAACGCTCCTTGAGCTCATCGCTTGAGATATTAAGCGGTGTAGCTGATACATTCTTGAAGGTTATGATGGCTCCGCTGTCCTTTGGAATGATGTCAATGTACACTCTCGTACCCGGCTGGGCGTATTTGTTGATGTTGTTCATCAGATTATCAAACACTCTCCACAGATGTCGTCCATCTGCCTGAATCATGACAGGTGTAACGTCATTTTTGATAATTAAATCAAGATTATTTTTCTCGAATTTTTCTTTGTATTCTCCGGCTACCTGTGACAGCATAACAGCCGCATCCAGTTCCTCAAGTTCTACATTTATGCTGCCGGTAGATGCCTTTGACGCTTCGAGTAAATCCTGAATTAATTTTTTCAAACGTGATGACTGCCTGTCGAGAACGTCAAGATATTCGCGTACCTTCTCGTTATCTATGTCCTCCTTCTGCAACAGGTCCACATAATTGATAATCGAGGTGAGCGGTGTCTTGATATCATGCGACACATTTGTGATGAGCTCCGTCCTGAAGCGCTCGCTCTTCATTTTTTCAGAGACCGCGGCCTCTATTCCATTGCTCACATTATTCAAATCCTCTCCATGCTTTCTGAAAAACAGCATGAGTCTTGACGTATCAACCGGCTGTGAAAAATCACCGTTTGCTATAGCCTTTGCGGCGCATCTTATCCTGTCATACTGCATGATAAATGCGATAAGCAGAGCAAGCTCTATAAGCTTTATAATGAATATAAATCCAATACTCCCTATTCCAAAGCCTATAAGCTCAAGCAGACATATAAAACCGAATGCCAGCATACTGATCAAAACAGCGGTACATTTCTTCCTATCCAATGAAAAGCCGTATCTGATTGGGGCAAATACCATCTGCATAGCTTTTGACAGGCTTAAGAAAATCTAACAACATAGTAGCACAGTGTATGCTTCCAGAACTCATGTGCCTGATTCTTACGTATGTTGACAGGATTGCTTCAAGCGAAACCATGGTTGCCGCCAGACAAATGAGTGCCACCACCGGAAGCTGCTTTATAAGCCAAAAAGCCTGCCGGAAATACCATAAAGTCTGCAAACATTGTCACTCCAAGCATCACCTCATACGGCAGCCTGTCATATAATCGTAATTTAATTTCCTCTGACTCTGCACGTTTTCCGGCAACTGTCAGCAGATATCCCGCTGTAATCACAAAAACCAAGTATAAATATGACAAACAATACACTCAAATGAGCCTCTGTAAATTCCATGACGTCAAGTAAGCTGTCTGCCTGATTGAAGTAATCGCCCTTTTCCTGAAGCTGCTGCGGAAGCTTTGCATACACATAATAGTACTCAGGCTTATCTTCCGTTGGGGTGTATGGATAGTACACAATTCCGGTATCCGATATATTAAAGGTATCCGGTAAAAGCTCATAGCTCTCATTCACCTGCTCCACCACTTTTATGATTTCGTAGCTGTCATAATAAATATCCTCATCATAATCGTAGTAAGAGCCGTCACTATCAAAGCGCGAATCGCCGTCATCACTCAGATTCATGCCACACTTTATATGATTTCCTTTTTCATCATAACACTTTACATTTTTCCACTCGGCAAAGCCTGTAATATCGAGTGACTGGCCTGTAAACATCTCCTCGTAGGCAAAGTAATTATTTCCATTCTCATCGGTTTTCTCAACTGCCTTATATAAGCCAAGCGAGCTGTTATCGTTAGAGCCTGTCATCACCCTCACCTTTGGAATGACATAAGCGGTACCATCATTCAGGCACAGATAAAAGAGCCCGTTTGTCTTGGAATACATGATTGAGCTGATTCTCTCACTGTTCATATCGCTTGAAGCAGCGTCTGACTCTTCATAGCTGCCGCTCATTGCATCCCACAGATATGATAGCCTGTTCCACTTTAAGTTCTTTGCCTTGTAGCTAAAAATATAATCCGGATTTGATATTTCATCCACACTTGAATACACCTTTGCTGCATCAGATTTTACATCTACCTTGTCCTCTGATGTTTCATTACTCTTTACCACTGCGGCCTGCAGATTGGTATCGTCCATCATCTGCGAAAATGCATTGTCATCACCGGATTCATAATTGTACACCATCTGTCTGCTATAGGCTCCTGCAATATTCGCATGAATTTCATCCCTTAGCTGTGCTGTACTTTCATAATTGTTTGTATACACTGCAACTATCGTTGTTACAACAAGCCCTGCCGCCATGACCGAGCACACTATAAATGCCGCAAGCTTAAGCCACAGATTCCTTGATATTTTTTTCATATCATTCACCTTCCATTTTATAGTGCTTCACTTGACAAACTTTATCAAGCATGCACCTATTCAGCGTCAATTTTGTATCCGCGACCCCAGATGACCTTTAAGTATCTTGGCTCAGCCGGATTTATCTCAACCTTTTCTCTGAGATGGCGGATATGTACCGCCACCGTGTTTTCTGTCCCATACGGCTCATCCTTCCAGACCTTTGCATATATCTGATTCGGCGAATACACCTCGCCCGGATGCTCCATGAGAAGCTTCAAAATATCGTACTCTGTACGTGTGAGATTTGCTGCCTCGCCATCGACTGTCACTGTCTTTGATTTATCATCCAGCTCAATGCCGCCGATTACCAGCTTTCCTGCGCTTGTATTGCCTGCGCCAAGAAGCATGTATCTCCTGATCTGCGACTTCACCCTTGCCTGCAGCTCTACCGGGTTAAACGGTTTCGTCACATAGTCGTCTGCTCCGACCGTGAGCCCGAGTACCTTGTCAGTGTCCTCACTTTTGGCAGTGAGAAGTATGACCGGCACATTAGAGATTTTTCTGATTTCCACCATCGCCTCTATGCCGTCCATGACAGGCATCATGATGTCCATCAGGACAAGATGCACATCATTGTGTTTTACTATATCAAGCGCCTCCAGCCCGTTTCGCGCCGGGATTACCTCGTAGCCATCGCTGGTTAAATAAATGCTGATTGCCGATACAATGTCTTTTTCATCATCACATACTAATACTTTATACATAATTGCCTCCGGAAGTTTTATGTTGATCTTATTGTATCAATTGTAACATTAAAATCCAATTATGTAACATATTAAGATTTGTTTAAGAAATATAACTTTAACTTGGGATTTACTTCTATCCGGGTTACTGATATATTTATATTATGATTAAAGGGTATATCTGATTAATCATGAGGGACAAAATACATTTTGACCCTCATATCATCAAGAAAAGGAGTTTTCACTATGAATAATTATGGAAATGCGTCCGAAGGACTGCAAAAAATGTTTATTGCACAGGTCTGCCTTTATCATATGCAGCGTGCTGTCTGTCATTCCGATCATCAATCTGCTGGCAACTATTGCCTCGATTGTCCTATCAATCATTTATCTGGTAGGACTTTATAATGCCGGAAAAGACATAAACGGATGTGCCAATGCGTTTGTGCTCAGTATCATCTCACTTGTATGCAATATAATATCGAGTCTTACATCATTTAACGTTCTTTTTGCGATGCTGTTTTCTGTTGCAGCAGCTGTTCTTACATTTATGGTAACTTATCAGGTGTGTACGTCTGTAAGTGATGTGGTCGGAAGCCGTGGACACAACGATATCGCAAGCCTTGGAAAAAGCACATGGATTGTATTTTTGATCGGTTCTATATTAAATGTAGTTGTTGCTATAGTGGCTGTAGTGATCCCATTTGCGGATGTTATCATAGTGGGAATGAGTGTTGTCTCTACAATGGTGCAGATCCATTGTACAGCTTTTCTATGCGACATTCCTAAGCAGGAGTTCTGCGGCTCTTTCTAAGTAGCCTACAATTAATATTTGGAATATGCTGTGAGGATTTTGATATGCTCATAATAAAGGAGTGCAGATCATTTTTACTTGTTCTACACTCTTTCTATAATCAATGGGATGACCATCCTACTATGCATTTATCTCTTCAAGTGTCGGCATTACCGCAAGCGCACCTTTTCGTGTGGTGATAATAGATGCTGCATTGTTTGCAAATGTCAGCATTTTTTTATTTTTTCCTAAAGATATTAAGATTATTTTTTTATATTTCTGTAATTGAACAACTATTTGATACCCATCCGAATTCAACTTTTTTTGTGGTATAATATTCAGCATTACCAGTAAAACATTTGTAATATAAACAAAAAAGCCACATACCAATTTATATCTATATACTATAAAACACCCAAACGAAGACAACCACATATTCATTGCAATACCGCCGAGCAAAAAACATATTTTATTATTTATAGGCACATTCCCCCAAAACACTCTTGTATAATATTTAAATCCATATTTTATTTTTCTAATTCCAATTTCTGCAACGAATCCTCCGTAACCAGTAGCAATAACGGCATGCGATAATTCATGTAATAAAATTGATACAATCAAAATAGGTAATTCAATAAATATTACAGGCCAAAAGTCTTTTTTTGAAAAGGATAGATCCATTTAGGAAACAAAACCGCCAATACTATGAATAAAATGAATGACGATATAATCGAAACAGTAATAAGCCAAGAAGGTAGATGTATATGTGAGAGAATTTGATTCGGGAATATTGCAAATAATACATCATTAGGCGATGTCTTTATTTCGTTGGAATTTACCTCGTGTGTTTCCTTATTTAGCAAAGAATGCGTTTGCCTGTCAAAAATCATTTCTCCAAATGGCGTTTTATAGTGTTCGTATCGATTAAAAATTTTACTCATTGTTTAATCCTTTAATTCTATAAAATATAGCAAATACCAAAGACAAAACCAAGAAATTTATTAATAGTATTAACCAGCTATTTACACTGTTCTCTAACTCCCGGGTGACAAACATCTGTCTGACATAATAGGAATAAATGCCTTTAGCAATTTTTTCAAGTTCGCTGTTCATAGCCGAGAACATCGGCAGCAAACCAATTATCATAGAAACAGGTGCTGTAATAGGTCCAACACTCATTTGATTTTTTGACAAAATTGCAAGAATAGAACCAATTAACAAAGATAGAATAATGCCAATTATTGACGAAACGATAAAAGTCACTATTTCCTTTGCATTAAACGGAATAATAAATAGAAAAAACAATTACTAATCAAAGCCAGAAGAAAAACGCAAAATCCTACACCTATTAAATATTCCCATGCTTTAACGTTTGACATTATCAGCATCCTAAGTGTTTTCTTTCTTTTTCCTCAGAAACAATACTTGACATAAATATAATAGGTACCATTACAGTATTCATCGTTATAAATGATGGCAAAATGAAGTCCAGCTCTACTTCAGATACTATTTCTTTAAATACAAGTGCTAATATCGGAAACATAAAAAATACCACAAGTACAAGTCTATTTTTCAATGAATCCTTAATTTGTTTAATGAAGATAGCACAAATGTGGTTAATTGTTTTCATCTTAAATCTCTCCCTGTCAGTTCAATAAATACTTCTTCCAAATTCGGTTCATTTGAATGGATACTGCGTATTTTATTATTAGTATCAAGTACAGTTTGTAATACTGTAAGCAGATCGTGTGAATCTACCATATATTTTTCACCATTGGTCATCTCAATATTAACTTCGCATTTTTTTCTATGATGTAAGCAGATGTCCTCTGGTGTACCTTCTTCAACTATATTTCCTTCGTTCAGAAGAGCAAGATGATCACACATCTTTTGAGCCTCATTCATATTATGCGTTGTTAAAAAAAATTGTAGTTCCACTTTCTTTTAACATTTTCATCATCGAATGAATTTGCAATGTAGTAGCTGGATCCAGACCACTGGTAGGTTCATCTAAAAATACTATTTTAGGAGAATGTAAAATAGCTCTGGCAAATGACAATCTTTGACGCATTCCCTTAGAAAGATTAGAAACACTTTTTTTTTAGAACTTTTCTATCAGACCAACTTTTTCTAATAAATCATTGATTACTTTTTTTCGATTACTAATTGAATAAATTCTAGCATACAGTTCTAGATTATCATAACAATTTAATCTATCATATAGCCCGTCATTGTCTAAAACCATGCCAAATGATGGGAAACTTTCATCAATTTTTTTATCTAATTCTTTCCCCAATATAGCAATATTTCCTGATGTTGCCGAAAGTAGACCAATAAGCATTTTTATTAAAGTTGTCTTTCCAGCTCCCGAAGGTCCAAGCAAGCCAAAAATTTCCCCCTCTTCAACACTTAAAGAAATATTATTTAAAACTTGTCGCTGGTCAAATGCTTTACAAACATCTTTTATTTGAATTACCTGCATAAATTATTCCTCACATTATCAAGAAAAGGACAGTACTAAAATATTAGCACCACTGTTTTGTGAATCTTATATTTCGCTGGTACATTTTCTTTCAAGCACCGGTCTACACGATTCTCAACCATCAGGTTATAGCTGTCAGGAATACTTACTTTTTGAGATGACGCATAAATTTTTAATTTGTCATCAACACTATTGCTTATATCTTTCATTGCACTCTCCGTTTACTTATAGTATTGTTGAGAGCTTATCCCGCCCTCTTGCCAGTCTGGATTTTACTGTTCCTGTAGGAATTTTTTAACATTCTTGAGATTTCCCCGACAGAAAACTCTTCATAATAATATAAAATTATTATCTCTCTGAATTCTTCCTTTAATTCCATTACTATCGGTAACATCTCATCAGACTCAAACGCCTCTGTGACAGCGGTATCGTCCAATTGTTTTTCTACTATTTTCCACTTGCTTCTTTTTCGCACAATATCATGTGCTGAATTTACCAATATCTGCATCAGCCATGATTTTGCACTTGTTTTCTTTCTGAGCCTTTGAATATTTCCGAAAGCCTTTACTATCGCATCCCCGACAGCATCCTGTGCATCCGCATCATTTTCCACTATCGTATATGCCAGTCTGTACATACTCTCTTTATTTTCAAAGATCAGATCCGCAAGTTCCTCCTTTGTTATAAGTTGCATATGCTTTTCCCTTCCGTAAACTGTTTACATATATTAGACAGTATAAGGTATGTTTTGGTTCCATGAAATTTAATTTTTTTGAAAAAGTCAAAAAAAGAAGCTCCGACCGAAATCAAAGCTCCTTATTCCTTAGTTTATTATATATGAGTTATTTCATTAACTACTTCGCCTGGAATTTCTTTGCCAGCACCTTTGTCAGAATATTGATAAGGAATACGATTACGAGAAGCACAACCGCAATTCCAAATGCCTGGTCGAATTTTCCTTCACTTGTCGCTGCAAGGTAGAGCTTGATGGTAAGTGTTCCACCTGACTGCATTATCTTTGAGAAATATCCGCTGGCAACCTTTGGAAGCATTCCTGCACTTCCTGCTGTAAAGAGGAGTGCTGCTGACTCACCGACTATTCGGCCGATTGCAAGGATAACACCTGTGATGATTCCCGGCATGGCTGACGGCAGCAGAATGGTGCGGATGGTGTGCCATTTTCCGGCTCCAAGTCCGACTGCTCCGTGTCTGTAGCTGTCCGGTACAGTTTTCAGCGCCTCCTGTGTATTTCTGGTAATGAGAGGCAGCACCATGAGTGTCAGTGTCAGTGAGCCCGTCAGGATACTGTAGCCAAAGCCTATTGTCTGTCCAAAGAACATCATTCCGAATAGGCCAAAGATGATTGACGGTATTCCTGCAAGTGTCTCTGTGGCAAACTCTATTGTGGATACGAGCTTACCCGGCTTTGCATACTCATTCAAGTACACGGCTGCTCCCACTCCGACAGGAGTTGCTATGAGCATGGTGATAATTATAATGTAAAGTGTATTGAGCAGGTTTCCCGCTATTCCGACAGTGCCTCTTAAGACAGATGTCTCGCTGGTCAGAAACTGCCAGTTTACCTGGCCGATTCCCCTGACAAATACATATATGATGATTCCCGCAAGCAGCACTACCGATAATGCTGCACACAGATATATGAAAAAAGTATACTACATCATCGCCTATTCTGCGGCGTTTTCCATTTATACTAGTCATTTTCCACAGCTCCTTTCTTTTTGAGTTTCATAAGGGTGAGATTGATTATCATGATAAACACAAAAAGCACAAGACCTACTGAGAAAAGCACCTGTCTGTGAAGACCGCTGGCGTATCCCATCTCGCTGACAAGCTGTGTGGTAAGGAAACGCACTGAGTTGAACAGAAGTGGAAAGCTTACCGTTCCACCGGCTACCATGTTGATAGCCATCGCTTCTCCGAGCGCACGACCTATTCCGAGCACAATTCCTGTCATGATTCCTGACTTTGCTGCAGGAACCGTCACTTTAAATATTGTCTGTATCTTTGTTGCTCCAAGAGCAAGGGATGCCGCTCTCATCTGCTGCGGTACTGCCTGTATTGATGATACGCTCATGTTTATTACCGTAGGAAGAATCATGATTGCAAGCACTATGATTGCTGCAAGCAAATTTGATCCGCCGGTAAACTGATGTGTTGCTGAGTTTGCAAAAATATGTTTCTCCAGCTTGTATAATACCGGATTAAGTATCATAAGTCCCAAAAGTCCATAGATTACTGATGGAATGGCTGCAAGCAGCTCTACTGCCGGCTGCACTACCGCTGAGAGCTTTTTGTTTGACACCTCAGTGAGAAATACTGCCGTAAGAAGAGCAATCGGTACTCCTATGAGTATAGATACCGCTGTTCCTATGATGGATGTGAGGATTATGTACAATATTCCGTAGCTTGGGTCTGCCGCTGTCGGCGCCCATTTTGTTCCGAATAAGAGGTTTAACACTCCGACCTTGAAAAATGCCGGTGCACCTTTAAGGAACATATAAATTGTTATTGATAATACTGCGAATATTGCCACAACCGCACATACCGTGAATATTATTTTGGCAACATTCTCTACTATGGATTTATGTTTCATTTGATACTCCTTGTTTCAAAAAGTTCCCCAGGAAACCTGCCATTTCCTGAGGAAACCATGTATCTTATCGATATGTATTAATACTGATGTCTGTATTTCGTATCATTAATATGCCCGATAATTTCTACTGAGGGAGGATAAGACCTACCTTCTTGATAACTGCCTGTCCCTCATCTGAGTTTACATAGTCAAACCAAGCTTTAACAATATTGTTCTGCTCGTCAATCTTGCCCTTTGTAGCCATTACGAATGGACGAGAAAGGAGATATTTGCCTGCTACAATGTTTTCCTCTGTTGCCTCTACTCCGTCAATTTTCATTGCTGTTACTGTATCATCAAGCACGTCAAGTGAAACATATCCGATTGCTCCCGGTGTTGAGCCTACCTTTGCAAGAACTGCTCCTGTTGAGTCAAGCTCCTGTGCATATTTGCACTGATCCTTTACATCAAGAAGCTCCTCGAAGGCTCCTCTTGTACCTGAAGCTGCCTCACGGCCGATTGCTACGATTGCCTCATCTTTTCCACCAAGGTCTTTCCAGTTTGAAATCTCACCTGTGTAGATTTTCTTTAAGTCATCTGATGTAAGCTCTGTTACTGAGTTGTCCTTGTCTGTGATTACCGCGATTCCGTCGATTGCTACGATGTTTTCCTCAACGCCGTTTGCTTTCTCATCATCTGTAAGTGCTCTTGAAGAATCTCCGATATCTACGCTTCCTGCTGATACTGACTCGATTCCTGAACCAGAGCCTGTATACTCTACTGTTACTGTTACTCCAGGATTTTTCTCCATGAATGACTCCTTGAGCGCCTCACAAAGCTTCTCCATTGAAGTACTTCCTGCAAGTGAAAGTGAACCGCTTAAGTTCTCATTTGATGTACCTTCATCTGCGCTTGTATCTGCATTGTTGTCTGCTCCGTCTGAGCTTGAGCCACATCCTGTAAATGCTGCTGTCATCATTGTTGCAGCAGTTGCTAAAACTAAAAGTTTTTTCATACGATTTTTCATTTTAATTTCCTCTTTCATTACTTTCTTGAATTTATTTCTTTGTTTGTTACAACTGATATAGTAATGGGGAAATGTAAAATGCAAAATCATTAGTGTGTAAAATGCATGTAAAAAAATATTTTTTGTGTACAGGTTATTTATCTTCAAAAGTGGAGAATATAATCTCCATTTAATATACTAACATGGCTTAAATGAACTTAAAAAATCCGATGCTCTTTAAAAGCGTCGGATTTTTGCCTATGCATTATTGTCTTGTATGAATAATATAAACTATGCATTATTACTTTCTATAAATGAAATAAACTCAGCCGCATTTCTCGGTTTTGAGAAATAATAGCCCTGGATATAATCTATTCCAAGCTCATCAAGCTTTGCAAACTGCTCCTTCTCCTCAATTCCCTCAGAAACAATCTCAAGCTTTAGCTTTTGAATCATGCCCATTGCGGCATCCATAACCGGCTTGCCCTTTCCGTTATCAAAATATGCATTTGTCATGCCTCTGTCAAATTTCACAATGTCAATCGGCATATCAACAATATAGCTTAAATTTGACTGACCTGTGCCAAAATCATCCAGCGCAAACCTCACTCCCACCTTACGCAGGGCATTCATATTATCAAGCAGTATCTTTTTTTCAGTGATAGATGCAGACTCTGTAATCTCAAGCACAATATCATTTGCATCCACATGATATTTCTCCATAATTGCAATAAAATCCTGTGCTAAATGGTCATAGGCACACTGCACCACCGACAGATTGCATTCAATATATTCAAGTCCCATCGCATGTATATCATGCTGTACAATAAATCTGCACACCGTCTCAAACACGCGCTCTCCAAGCCGTAAAATGAGCCCCCTCTTCTCGGCCACAGCGATAAATCTGCCGGGAGGTATTATATTTCCCTCGCGCGACCTTATCCTGACAAGCGCCTCCGCAGAGGTGAATTTATGCGTTTTAGTGTTATAAATAGGCTGGTAAAATACCTCAACACGGTTATCGCGCAACGCCCCTATTATCTCATTCTCAACTGAATTTTCATCATATATGTGCTCAATGACCTCATTATTTATGAGCATCACGCCGCGCCCCGTAAACTCAGCTCTGTTACGCTTGGCATATTGAAAAATCCCCAGTATATCCGATGGTCTCCGCACAAGCTCAGTGGAGCTTAGATAATATATCTCCCCAAAAAGCATCGTCATATTGTTCTTACCCCATGGCTTGTCGAACCTGCGTTCCAATATTCCGATTGTTTTTTCTGCACAATCAGTATTCTCAAAAACCAGCAGATACTCGTTTGCCGAGCTTCTAAAAACATAATTATCAGGCAGCTTATTTATAAAAGAAACCACCTCATAAAAAATACTTTTTTCCATCTCGCGGGTGAAAAAATCATTTTCATTGCTTCCATAGCGAATACACACTATCGATACATCATTCCCCTGTCCATATGCCTCCTTCATGTATTCAAAAAGGGCATTGAGGTTGAAAAATCCTGTATCCCTGTCAATATTTGCCATTGGATTTTCAAGCATAATAAAAAAGGATAAGCACACCTATCACACTCGCAAAGCTGACAATCAATATTTTTTTATCTATAAACTGAATAACCGCCGATATAAACATAAGAGCCACCCAGACCTGCATGCTCTTTCTTCTTCTCGGATTTATAGCCTGACTGTATTTTTTTGTCAGCATTAGAATAAGCGCCAGCAGAATTACAGTTACTGCATATGTTATAATAACAGCCGAACCATATGTATAAACTAAATTATCCGAATCATAAATTTTAATCGGTACGACCATTATCAGAATATCAGTTAAGCTTCCAAATATCCACAGCCGCTTTCTCCACTTGCGCTCAAGCTCTTTTTTCCTGAAAATATCCACGCATATATACCAGAAGGCCACCATGGCAACCCATGTAACCGTCCAGAGATATAATTTGCAGATAATATTGGTAGCAATATGAGGATATCCGCTTCTTTTTTCAATTGCAACAAGTGCGAAAATATCAAAGAAAAGTGACAGCAAGCCTGCAATCCATACCTCAACAAAAGCCTTCGATGTATGTAATATAATCTTTTTCTGCGAAATATAAAAATACATTATTACGAACATCACCGCAATGGCACACATTTGTGAAACAATATTCATATCCCCTATTTCCTGTACCTTTCCTAAATCAGGCCAATACACTAGTACTATTTTACCGTTATTTTACCAATAAAGCAATATATTGTTTTGATTTACAAAGAACTAAATAAAAAAGTTACTATTCACACTGAACAGTAATAAAAAAACACGCTATGCGCGTGCTCCAAAATAATACAGTCGGTAACTATTCAGATACATACATAAATAAATCGGCGTGACAAGATTCGAACTTGCGACCTCTACGTCCCGAACGTAGCGCTCTACCAAACTGAGCCACACGCCGTCTGCAATTCGTTTTGCAACTATTAAATAATATCACAATGTATAAATTTTGTCTACCCCATAATATATATTTATGGTATGATTTATGCTGTATAATATGATAAAAATTTATACTGTTGTGTCCAGCCTCACAGCAAGGTATCATACCCATGGCTGAACTGTAATTTAATCACGTAATTATTTTCTTTATACTATGAAGCAGGCCCGGTAGCGCAGCGACCGGCTTAGCACCACGGTATATAAATTATAAGGAGAATATCATGACAAATCAGACAAATCACATAAATCACACCAATCACATAAATCACATAAATAAAACAGCTATAATAACCGGAGCTTCACGTGGTATCGGTGCCGCCATTGCCAAAAAGCTGGCTTCCTGTGGCTATAACCTCTCACTTTGCTGCCGCAATTCATCTGACAGACTAAAGGCTCTGGCTGATGAGCTTCACTGTGCATACGGAATTGAGGTGCTGTGCTACACCGGAAATGTAGGAGACTTTTTCTTTGCCAAGGATATGGTTACGAAAACAATTTCCCATTTTGGCCATATAGATGTGCTCATTAACAATGCCGGTATATCGCATATCGGGCTGCTGAGCGACATGACACCGGATGAATGGAACAATATCGTGGCGATAAATCTGACCGGTGTTTTCAACTTTACAAAGCTCGTCACCCCTTATATGGTTGCCGATAAATGTGGCCGTATACTACAGATTTCCTCTGTCTGGGGCAACGTCGGAGCCTCCTGCGAGGTAGCTTACTCTGCCTGCAAGGGCGGTATTAATGCATTTACCAAGGCACTCGGCAAGGAGCTTGCGCCATCGCATATTCCGGTCAATGCCATAGCCTGTGGTGTCATAGATACCGATATGAACCGCTGCTTTGACGAGACAGAACGCGCTGAGCTTGCCAATGAAATTCCTGCCGGACGCTTTGCCACAGCCTGTGAGGTCGCAGATATGGCTTACTCCGTCATCACTGCACCTGATTACCTGACCGGACAGATAATCACTTTTGATGGTGGCTGGATTTAAAATTGTGATTTTAAGTTTTCTATTTTTTCGTATTTTTTCAGATATTTGTTGTTTTTTATGATTATTGTGTTACAATTTGTTTATGAATAAAATTAATGTCTTTTTACAAGAAAAGCAACTATCAACCATTAGTACAACTGTGCCTGACAGGCTTGATTATCTGATGAGGCTCCACAACTTGACCAACATTGCTCTTTCTGAAATCATGTGCTGTGCAGAATCAACTATTTCAGGCTACAGGACAGGCCGTAGAGTGCCTGACATTTTTGTCATTTGCCATTTAAGTACAATTTTTGGTGTCACACCCAATTATTTTCTTGGATTCACAGACGAAATTTGTCCAACTCACAACTGATTATGTGATATATACAATGCCTTCCGGTATCACTTCATAACCATCACAGGCTACTGATGCAAATGTCACATAAAATATATTGAAAAATGAAAGGGGGAAATGTTACAGTCTAAGCCAAAACCGTAACAAAAAACAGCCCGGTGCACATATCACAATGTGTTCCGGGCTGTTTTTTTGTTATTCTGCCACAAGTATTATCGTGGTCCTTGCAGGAACTCTTATGGTGTTGACACCCAAAAGCTCTGTCTTTGCCGTGAAGTCCTCTCCGTCAAAATACTCTGCATTGGTGTTGGTGTCCACATGCCAGTGTTTTCCGTTCGGAAGCACCGGAAGCTGCATTACAAGCGGCTCCCAATATGCATTCATGCAATAGAATACAATATCATCCTCCGTGTCCTCCTCATTTCTTCCGGCATACATGATGCCGATAAGCTTTGTCTTGTAATCCGTTGAGGCATTGAACGGTGTACCGTTGTGCACACTGATTTCCGGGAACTGGCAGGATGAAGGCTTTGTCATCTTTCTGAGTATAGGATGCTCTTTCCTGAACTGAATCATATGACGCACGAAATCATGGATTTCCTTGAATTCCTCAAGCCTGCTCCAGTCGAGCCATGAGATGATATTGTCCTGACAATACGCATTGTTGTTTCCAAACTGGGTGTTACAGAACTCATCGCCCGCAAAAAACATCGCCGGGCCGCGACTGCACAAAAGTGCTGCAAATGCATTCTTTATAAGGCGCCTTCTAAGTCCGTTTACATTTGGATCATCTGTCTCACCCTCTGCGCCACAGTTCCAGCTATGTCCGTTGTTGTCTCCGTCTGTGTTATTCCAGCCGTTTTTCTCATTGTGCTTTTCATTGTATGAGTAAAGGTCATACAGTGTAAAGCCGTCATGACAGGTCAGGAAATTGACTGATGCCTTGTGTCCTCTGCTCTCCGGGCTGTAAAGGTCGCGTGAGCCGGTGATACGTGTGATGGCATTTCCCGCCATACCGTCATCGCCCTTTAAAAAGCTTCTCATGTCATCCCTGTATCTGCCGTTCCACTCAGCCCATCTGTTCCATGACGGGAAGCTTCCCACCTGATACAGTCCGCCTGCATCCCAGGCCTCTGCGATGAGCTTCATCTTGCCAAGTACCGGGTCGAATGCCAGCGACTCAAGAATCGGCGGATTGGCCATAGGTGCACCGTTTTGGTCTCTTCCGAGAATGGAAGCCAGGTCAAATCTGAAGCCATCCACTCTGTACTCAATGGCCCAGTGTCTCAGACAGTCTATGATAAAGCTGCGCACAACAGGATGATTACAGTTCATAACGTTTCCACAGCCACTGAAATTGTAGTAGTGTGCATCCGGTGTAAGCATATAGTACACGTTATTGTCTATTCCCTTGAAGGAGAAGCACGGTCCCATCTCATTTCCCTCAGCGGTATGGTTGAACACCACATCAAGAATGACCTCTATGCCATTTTCCTTTAAAGCCTTTATCAGCGATTTCAGCTCGTCTCCCTCGTGGTTGTGCTCCTCGTTGAAGGCATAGCTGGTATTCGGTGCAAAAAATGATACTGTGTTGTAGCCCCAGTAATTGTAAAGCTGCACACCATCGACCACTCTCGCGCTCTCCATCTCATCAAACTCAAAAATCGGCATGAGCTCCACTGCATTTATTCCAAGGTCCTTAAGATACGGAATCTTATCCTTCAAACCGGCAAATGTGCCCGGTGCGCTGACACCTGAGGACTTATCCTTTGTATAGCCCCTCACATGTGTCTCATAAATCACAAGGTCCTCAAAGGGTTGCTCAAGCTGCTTTATGTTGCCCCAGTCAAAGCTGCTTTTTACAACTCTGGCTCTGTACTCAAAATCCTTGCCTCCCTCCGGCTTTTCTCCCCATTTTCGCTGTCCAGTGACCGCTCTGGAATATGGGTCTAAAAGGACATTTTCCTCGTTAAACAAAAGTCCCTTTGCCGGCTCATATGGTCCGTCAAACGAAAATGCATACTCAAATTCATCCGGCTTTATATCAAAAACAAGCATGGAGTAGGTATCTCCTATCCTATATGAATCAGGAAACGGAATCCTCGCATACGGTTTTGGTGCCTGTGGCTTGAACAATAAAAGAGTACACCTCGTTGCCCCATGGGAATTGATAGTAAAGCTCACTCCGTTCGATGCCACGCACGCTCCGTACATTCTGAAAAAGCCCGGACGTATCTTAAATCCCTCTACCACATCAAGCGGCAGCAGGCCTGTATTTACTACATCCTCATGCTTTTCTTCTTTACTGCTGCTCTCTCCACATATACATATTGCTCTTTGCTCCCTTACTATATTTGTATGATGGTACAATGCCTTTTGTTGCATGACTGCTTTTTATCTTAATTCGTAAAAAAATGATATTGTAACTATTCAGCCCTTCTTTTTCTCAGTGGTTCTGAATAGTTACCTACTGTTAATTTACATGCAGCTTTCCAAGCCCATCAATTTCTATTTTACTATAATTTTGTGAATATGTGTTCATTAAATTGCATATCTCCTGTGCTTTTTCGCCCGAAGCCACTGTCGGCCTGAAATCATTGTATGAGCTTACGCTGCTTAAGGTGCATGGAATAATCTGAGCATCTATGCCCGGCTGCAATTCACCATTTATCAAAGTAAATGCCTGCTGATAAATCGCCGTGTTCTTGTCTGCCGGATTTTTATTGCCTCCGAAGCAGAAATTTCCAAGACTGTAGCATATCATTTTGCCGTTATAGACCTCCATCCCCTGCAGCACATGAGGGTGGTTTCCGACTACCAGGTCTGCTCCCCAGTCGATGATACGATGTGCTGCCGCCTGCTGATAATCATTAGGGTAATGGTCACCCTCTATGCCCCAGTGGCAGCATGCGATAACTATCGCCGCCCCCTGATTGCGAAGCTGCGCTATACCGTTTTGGATATATGCCTCTCGGTCACCGTTTTGTGACAAAAGGCTGACCGACACTATTCCAATCCTTGTCCCATCAGCAGTCTCGTAAATACCGGTATGATCATTGAAGCCATACACTATCCCGGCATTGTCGAGCACATTTCTCGTATCGTCCAGTCCCGCCTGACCATAGTCATATGTGTGATTGTTTCCAAGACTGCAGGCCTCGATGGAGCTGCCTGTCATAATTCCGATGTAGCTAGGCTTTCCCTTGAGGTTCCAGCGCTTTTCTACGCGCTCAGTCGCATCCGATAGCACACACTCCAGATTGATGAGTGTCATATCGTCAGCCTCAAAAATATCTCTCACGCCGCCGAAAAAGTAGTCCTGTCCCTTTGAGTCATAATAAGAATTAAAGCTGCCGTCATAGCTTTGCTCCTGATTGTTGCCGAGTGTACAGTCTCCTGTAGCCGTAATCACTATGGTTGACATCTGTGGCTGCTGTTTATCCGCTTCTGTTGCCTCAGCTTTGGTTGCATCAGACTGTGTACTCTCTGTACCTTCTGCCGTACTGTCAACTGCGTTATCCTCTGCTTTTCCGGCATCCGATGTGTCTCTAACTACATCAACGCCATTCCGGTTAGAGGCTTCCTTTATATTATCTCCAATATATTCTTTTCCTATGAGCGCTCCCGCCATAATGATGCATAAAACCAAAAGCACACATAATAGAATTTTTAATCCCTTGTTTTTCATAATTTTTCCTCATATGTAATCTTATACTGTGTTGTATTTGATATGTTATATTATACTTTTATGTTATTATTCCGGCATACCCCGTCATAATAACAGACTTTATTCAAAAAATCATACCCTTAGAATATCAACCGTGTGCGCACTTGCTCCCATCAGGTCTGCTCTCTCACATGTTGAAAGATGATACTGTACAAACATATCAAACTCTTCCTCGTCAAGAGCATTCAAAAATGGCCTGATATAATTTGCCGCGCCATCGGCTGCTATTATCTTTTCGCGTGTAAGGGCTGCCTGTGCATTTAATGCCTCTATATCTTCTAACCGGACAAAACTGTACAAATCATTAGCTTTTTCTGTACAATGGAAGCTCTCATCGAGCATTCCGCCCTCTATGCCCTCTTTTATATGCTTCTCCTTAATGGCATAGGTTATCACGCTGTACTCATTCATAATGTATGCCACAAGTATGTAACCGCCCGGTTTTGTCACCCTTTTTGCCTCATTCAATGCGGCAAGCTTTTCCTCTGCCGACTTCAGATGATACATCGGTCCGAATACGAGTGTGAGGTCAAATTCATCGTTTCCAAACTTTTTAAGCTTTGTGGCATTACCCTGGTATGCCTTTACTTTATCGCTCTTTTGCTTCAGTCTGCCGAGGTTATGCTTAACTAACTCAAGTGCCGTCACATCATAGCCTTCCTCGGCAAGAGGCACTGAATATCTGCCTGTTCCCGCACCGACATCCAGAATTTTGATCTGTGAGCGAAGATCAAGCTGCTTCTCATTCATCAAGCTGCCAAGACAATCGTGTATATACTTCATGGAGGTGATAAACTCTACCCTGCCGTGACGGCTGTTCAGGCGCTTTTCCTCGTTGAATTTGTTATAGTATTCTTCTAATTCTGTCACGTATATTCCTCCCTGTATTATTCCTCGATATGCTCGCGTCCCTGCGCAATGATTGTGCGCACATGTCCGTCGGCAAGCGAATAAAACACTGATTTGCCCTCACGTCTGCTGTTTACGAGCTTGTTTGCCTTTAATATCCTAAGCTGATGTGATATGGCGGACTGTGTCATGTTGAGCACCTTTGCAAGGTCGCAGACGCATACCTCCGCTTCAAACAACACAAAGAGGATTCTGATCCTGGTGGAGTCGCCAAATACCTTAAAAAGCTCTGCAAGGTCGTAGAGCTCGGTTTCCTCAGGCATTGTATCATTTACTATTTTCAGAAGGTCTTCGTGGATTTCGTTGCAATCGCAGCATTCTATCTGTTCATTTATGTTTTCGCTCATGGTGTGGTGTCCTTTCTGCGTTATTTTTTCATTATTTTTGCGTTATTTTTACTTTATTGGCTATGGGGCGGGTGCTCGGCATAAATTGCATGTGCCCTCGCTCAGTATTGCGATATTAAGACTCTGTAGGAATTATGATTTAGGTTTTGGCTATAGGACGCAACCGGCTTTTAGCGCCGTCCGTGGCTCTAACGCCTTGTCCGTACGTCCATGCACGGACATTGCTGTGTTTTGACATAATTCCAACAGACTCTAAATATCTCCATATTCGCGATGTCACATGCAATTTCTGCAAGCACCCTTTGGTTTTGGCTCATTGAAGGGTATGGACGCATCGTATTGGCGGAAGCGTAACTGCTCAGTGCCTTCGCAGTTACGCAGTAACTTCTTTATACGCGAAAGACAGAGTGCACCTCTTGGGTGCATTCTGTCCGGTATTTTTTATATAGTGGTTTTATGGCATTTTGATATCTGCTCTTTGATATCTGCTCTTTAGGCTCTATGCATTTAGAGCTTGTGTACGAATAATGCGCGGATTGCATTTAGCACTGCTATCACCATTACTCCTACGTCTGCAAATATTGCGAGCCACATATTGGCTATTCCGACTGCTCCGAGCACGAGGCAGATCAGCTTGATGCCTATTGCGAAGTATGTGTTTTCATATACTATTCGCAGGCATTTGCGCGATATTTTTATTGCTTTTGCTATCTTTAGCGGGTCATCATCCATGAGGACGATATCTGCGGCTTCGATTGCTGCATCTGAGCCCATGGCGCCCATTGCAATTCCTATATCGGCTCTTGAGAGCACCGGTGCATCGTTGATTCCGTCTCCGACGAAGGCAAGCTTTTCTTTGCTGCCCTTTCTTGCGAGCAGTTCTTCTACCTTTGCCACCTTATCGCCCGGTAAAAGCTCACTGTATACTTCATCGATTTCAAGCTCTGCCGCTACTGAGTCGGCTACTGTTCTTGAATCACCTGTAAGCATTATTGTACCTTTATTCCGGCTTTTCAATGCCTTTATTGCTGCCGCTGAGGTTGGTTTTATCTTATCTGAGATAAGGATATAGCCCTCATAGCTGCCGTCTATTGCGATATGGACTATGGTGCCGACCTTGTCAGTTTCACTGTAGCTTAAGCCCAGCTTTTTCATGAGCTTGTAGTTTCCTGCCGCTACAGATACGCCATCTACCTTTGCGGTGATTCCGTGGCCGCTGATTTCCTCAACGTCTGTCACGCGGGTTCTGTCGATTTCCTTTCCATACGCCTTCTGTAAGCTCCTGCTGATTGGGTGCGATGAGCTGCTCTCTGCGAGTGCTGCGTACTCGAGCACCTTTTCTCTATCGAGCGTATTGTCGTAGACTCCTGCCACCTCGAAAACACCCTCTGTCATGGTGCCGGTCTTGTCAAATACAACGTATCTGGTCTGTGACAAGGTCTCAAGATAATTTGAGCCCTTTACAAGAACACCCTCGCGGCTGGCGCCTCCGATTCCTGCAAAAAAACTGAGCGGAATACTGATGACCAGCGCGCACGGACAGCTTATTACAAGGAAGGTAAGTGCCCTGTATATCCATATGCCCCACTGTGGTGCGGCTGACATGAAAAGTATTCTGACAATCGGTGGCAGTATCGCAAGTGCAAGTGCACTGTAGCAGACTGCCGGAGTGTAATACTTGGCAAATTTTGATATGAAGTTTTCTGATTTTGATTTCTTTGAGCTTGAATTTTCAACGAGGTCAAGTATCTTTGAAACCGTTGATTCGCCAAACTCTTTGGTCGTTTTAATCTTTAAAACACCGGACATATTGATGCATCCGCTGATTATCTCATCACCGCATTTTGCATCCCTCGGCACGCTCTCACCTGTAAGCGCACTGGTGTTTAATGTAGATGAGCCCTCAACTATCACACCATCGATAGGAACCTTTTCTCCGGGCTGTACCACGATTACTGAGCCGATAGCAACCTCATCAGGATCAACCTGAGTGAGCTTTCCGTCCACCTCAATATTGGCATAGTCGGGTCTGATGTCCATGAGCTCGCTGATATTCTTACGGCTCTTTCCGACTGCATAGCTCTGAAACAGCTCTCCTATCTGGTAGAAGAGCATAACTGCTATAGCCTCTGTATAGTCACCATTCTCATAAAGTGCAACCGCTATCGCACCTACAGTGGCAACCGCCATCAGGAAGTTTTCATCAAATACCTGCTTGTTTTTGATTCCCTTAAATGCTTTTTTCAGGATATCGTATCCTTATAACCAGATAGGCACCATGTAAAGCAGGAACCTGATAATTCCCTTAACCGGTATGAAATGTAATATAATCATGAGTACCGCTGCGATTATGATACGCGCAAGTACTTTTTTCTGCTTTTTATTCATACGCCATAGCTCCATTCATTATAATCTCTTGATAATCACCCTTACTATAGCGCAGGCATTGAAATAATATCATTTGTCATTCCTGCGCCCGGCAATTTATAAGAAAATCTCGCAGTCATCCTCTACCTTTTTACAGTTCTTAAGAACCTCCTGCATAACCGCCTTTGCATCCTGTCCCTCTTCAAACTCAACGCTCATCTTGAGTGTCATGAAATTGACTGTAGCATCCTTTACACCTGCTGTATTCTTTGCGGCATCCTCCATCTTGTTGGCGCAGTTAGCGCAGTCTACATCGATTTTGTAAGTCTTCTTCATAGTGGTGTTCTCCTTATTTTCATGAATTATTTGTTTTACTGTACGTTTTTATTGAACATATGAATGATTGTTCATATGTTAATTTTATTATAGCACCTTTTGCACTGTTGTCAATACACAATGTGCATCTACACAAAATTTATTCACATACCCTAATCACATAATTAATCTCATAGTTTATGATTCAGGCTTCATCTGTGATATTTTCTTTCCAGCTGCTTCCCTCTTCTATCCCATTTGCCGTAAGCCATTCATCCTCAACCTCTACATGACGCTGTCTGCCGTTTTCGTCCTCGAGATAAACCACGCATTTTGCTTTTGCGCCGTCTGCTCTTTCCTCACAGCCAAAATCAGCCTCATATATGTGTGTTACCGTATACATCTGCACTCTACCTTCTTTCATATGATTTTGCATGACATAAATATATAGAAACTTCCCACATGTACAGGTGGATGTGTCCACTCTAAATATCATGTGGGAAGCTGTTTATCGACTATATTTATGATTAAAGGGGCAAAAAGTATTTTGCCCCTCATTTATGATTAATCAGATTACTACATGCTACGCATTCCCGTAATCTGACTACACTCGAAATCCGCTAATTTCCTGCGTCCCCGCAGCAAATTGCTACTTTCTCGGTGTAGTGCGGGTCACTAAGGTATACATCGAATTGAATGCAAGCATGCATCGATGATACCTTTTGACCCTTTAATCATAATGCTGCTTTAATCGCTGCAAGCAGCTCATCATATGTCTCATATGCAGGAAGCTCAGGGTAGTCCTTCTTGATGGCATCTGTGCTTCTGAAAAGGAAACCTGCCTTGCTGGCCTGTATCATGCCTAAATCGTTGTGGCTGTCACCGCTTGCGATGGTATCGTATCCGATAGACTGCAGTGCCTTTACAGTTGTAAGCTTTGACTGCTCACATCTCATTCTAAAGCCTGTAATCTCGCCATCTTCAGCAACCTCAAGCTCGTTACAAAAGATTGTCGGCCAGCCGAGCTTCTTCATGAGCGGGCCTGCAAACTGTGAAAATGTATCACTGATGATGATTACCTGTGTGATTGAACGAAGCTCATCCAAGAATTCCTTTGCGCCAGGCATTGGATCTATCTTTGCGATTGTCTCCTGGATTTCTTTTAATCCGAGTCCGTGCTCCTTTAAAATATTTATTCTATAGTTCATGAGCTTATCATAATCAGGCTCATCTCTTGTTGTCTTTTCAAGTTCAGGAATGCCTGTCTCCTTTGCAAATGCAATCCAGATTTCAGGTACCAATACTCCCTCAAGGTCTAAGCATACAATATTCATTTTGATTCCTCCGTGTGTTTTATTCTGTGGATTTCGATGAAACTCAATATACTTGTCATGTAACAATTCGAGCCACCTTGAATAATTACATTTCATTTATAGTTCACCGATTTAATCCAATAAAGTATATCATACAAGACGACTGTCTACAATAGAATTATACGTGATTTTCAAAGGATTTTCAGTAAATATTATTACCGTCCATTACGCTCGCTGGCTTTTGCACGCGTACCGGCTTCCGCAGAGAAGACGCCCTCATCATCTATGATATTTCCGCTCTCAACATGCTTTTTCAGTATATTGTTAAACGCATAATCCCAGATTTTCTCTGAGCCAAGTGCTGTGCGCTTATTTCTGCCGAGTATCTGCGACAGCTTTACACTGTGCTCACGCCATGAAAGCCCGTCCGATGCATCGTTTAGGAGCATTGGCTGGATATTGTCCATGGTGCGGGCAAATCTGGCTTCCGGTGTCTGCTGCGCCTCAAATTCCTCCCACAGCTTTAAAAGCGGCTCGCCCTGTTCCTTTGGCAAGAGTCCGTATATACGCTCCGCCGCCTTCTGCTCTCGCTCATGCTGTGTGGCCTTGCCTGCCTCATCATAGGCATATGTATCTCCTGCGTCAATCTCTACTATGTCGTGTATCAAAAGCATTCCTACTGTCTTTAGCACGTCTATCTTCTCATTGGCATACTCACTCAAGAGCATGGTCATGATAGCCATATGCCAGGCATGCTCCGCATCATTTTCCTTGCGGCTTGCATCAGCTAAATAAGTCTGGCGGAATATCTCCTTTTCCTTGTCGATTTCTCTGATGAAATCAAGCTGTTTTTCTAATCTTTTGTCTTTCTCATTTTCCTGCATTATTGTATCTCCATGTTAATTCTCACTATATTTGCAAATCTGCATCTTTTTACTATTATGATTAAAGGGTCAAAATACCTTTTGACCCTCATATCACTATTATGAATTAACCAATAATTTTGTCAAGCGGTCAATACAAATTACAGCGCATCCTTCATTGCTTTAACATACTCACTGACATACTTTGTTGAAGCCTCACCATACTCATCGATTATCTTGATGATGGCAGAGCCCACAATGGCACCATCCGAGATATCTGCCATCTTCTTTGCCTGCTTGGGTGTTGAAATGCCAAAACCGATAGCACATGGCACATCTGTATTTTCTCTGATTACCTTGACTATTGAAGCCAGATCTGTCTTAATCTCGCTTCTTGTACCGGTGACTCCGAGGCTTGAAATCACATAGATGAAGCCGGTTGCCTCCTTTGCTATCATCGCAATGCGATCCTTTGATGTAGGTGCGATAAATGAAATAAGGTCCACATCATATTTCTCGCAGAGTGGTAAAAACTCTTCCTTTTCCTCATATGGGATATCCGGCAGAATGAGTCCGTCAATGCCTATTTCCTTACATGTACTGATAAACTTTTCTGCGCCGTAAGAGTAAACCACGTTTGCATATGTCATGAAAACCATAGGAATTGTGACATCTTTTCTCAGATCTCTCACAAGGTCAAAAACCTTGTCTGTTGTAGCTCCGGCTGCAAGTGCCTTTATGTTGGCGCCCTGGATTACAGGTCCCTCTGCTGTAGGATCAGAGAATGGAATTCCAAGCTCTATAAGGTCTGCTCCGTTTGCAACTGCTTCTCTTACGATTTTTGCGGTTGTCTCTAAATTTGGATCACCACAGGTGATAAATGGTATAAATGCCTTGCCATTTTCAAACGCACTTCTTATCTTACTCATAAATATTCTCCCCTCTGTATCTTGCTATTGCCGCGCAGTCCTTGTCGCCTCTGCCTGAAACAGTAACAACGATTATCTTGTCCTTGTCCATTGTAGGCGCCAGCTTCATGGCATATGCCACTGCATGTGAGGACTCGATTGCAGGGATAATTCCCTCTGTCTTTGCGAGGTATTCAAAAGCATTTACCGCTTCATCATCTGTTACCGGTACATATTTTGCTCTTCCGATATCGTGCAGATATGCGTGCTCCGGTCCGACTCCCGGATAGTCAAGTCCTGCAGAAATAGAATAAACCGGAGCGATCTGTCCGTATTTATCCTGACAGAAATATGACTTCATGCCGTGGAAAATACCAAGACGGCCTGTATTTACTGTAGCTGCAGTCTCAAAGGTATCTATTCCTCTTCCTGCTGCCTCGCAGCCGATGAGCTCTACGCCCTCATCCTCTATGAAGTTGTAAAAGCTTCCGATGGCATTTGAGCCGCCGCCCACACATGCGATAACCGCATCAGGCAGTCTGTGCTCCTTTTCAAGCATCTGCTCTTTGATTTCCTTTGAGATGACCGCCTGGAAATCTCTTACGATGGTAGGGAACGGATGTGGTCCCATAACTGAGCCCAGGCAATAATGTGTGTCTGAAATTCTCTTGGTCCACTCTCTCATTGCCTCCGATACGGCATCCTTTAATGTGGCTGTGCCTGATGTAACAGGGACAACCTCTGCTCCGAGCAGACGCATGCGGTATACATTGAGCGCCTGACGCTTTGTGTCCTCCTCGCCCATGAATACGACACATTCCATACCCATAAGGGCTGCGGCCGTTGCTGTTGCCACGCCGTGCTGACCGGCTCCGGTCTCAGCTATCAGGCGGGTTTTCCCCATTTTCTTTGCAAGAAGTGCCTGACCTAATACGTTGTTGATCTTGTGGGCTCCTGTATGGTTTAAATCCTCTCTCTTAAGGTATATTTTTGCTCCACCGAGATTCTTTGTCATCTTTTCTGCATAGTACAGTCTCGATGGTCTTCCTGCATAATCGTTGAGAAGCTCTGTGAGCTCTCTGTTAAATTCAGGATCGTTTTTGTAATAATTGTATGCTTCTTCTAATTCTTTAACAGCATTCATGAGGGTTTCAGGAATGTACTGTCCTCCGTGAATACCAAATCTTCCGTTTGGATTTGTCATGATGTTTTCCCTTCTGATGTATATTTGTAAATATTTTGTTTTCTGTACTGAATAGTTACAGATATTCTTAAAACCATGAAGATACTTATATATCTCTATTAGCTTAATCGCAATTCATCAAGCTTAGCCTTTTTGTTGTCCGCTCTCATCAGCGTCTCTCCGATAAGCACTGCGTCAGCTCCGATTTCACGTATTGCCCTGATATCGTCTGTGCTCTTTACACCGCTTTCCGATACAAATATGATGTCATCGGGAATCAGGTCACGAAGCTTTTTGCTGTTAGCTGTATCAACTGTAAAATCCTTCAGATTGCGGTTGTTGACACCTATTATTCTGGCACCGGCTCTTACCGCCATCCCTGCCTCTTTTTCATTGTGTATCTCCACAAGGGCGCTTATGCCAAGGCTGTCGCAGATTTTTATGTATTCACCAAGCTGCACCTCTGACAGTATGGAGCAGATTAAAAGCACCGCAGCGGCACCGAATGTCTTTGCCTGATATATCTGATATTCATCAACCGTAAAATCTTTTCGGATGCACGGAATCGAAACCATTTTCGCAATCTCCCTAAGATACTCATCCGAGCCTAAAAACCATTTCGGCTCTGTCAGTACCGAGATGCAATCCGCACCTGCCTTTTCGTATTCCCTTGCAATTTCAAGATATCTGAAATCCGGCTCTATAAGCCCCTTTGACGGCGAAGCCTTCTTGCACTCGCATATGAAGCTCAAGTCATCCTTTTTGAGTGCTTTTTCAAATGCAAAATCACAAAGCTTTTCGTTTTTCGTCTGAATCGCGATATTTTTCATTTCCTCAAGGCTTATTTTTTTCTTGTCCTCTGCCACGCGAAGCCTTGAATATTCTGCAAGCTGGTCTAAAATATTCATCGCTTTTCCTTTCCTGTTTTGTGTGCCTAGCTGTTGCTTACCTCGATGAGCTTATCGAGTGTTTCAAGTGCTTTTCCTGAATCAATGATTTCTGCTGCAAGCTCGATACCCTCTTTCATGCTGTCGGCCTTTCCTCCAATATAAAGTGATGCGCCTGCGTTCATGAGTACTGCATTTCTCTTATGGCCCTTCTGTCCGCCTAAGATATCACGTACAATTTTCGCATTTTCCTCAGGTGTACCGCCTTTTAAATCCTCCTTTGTACAGCGCTCAAAGCCGAAATCCTCCGGTGAGATTACTGTGGTTCTGAACCATCCGTCCTTTATCTCGCATATCTTGGTCGGTGCGCTCATGGAAATCTCATCGAGCTTATCCATGCCATATACTACCATTCCACGCTTTACTCCGAGGCTTACAAGCACCTGTGCAAGCGGCTCTACAAGATACTCATCATACACTCCGAGAAGCTGCATAGCCGGTGAACCCGGATTTGTGAGCGGTCCTAAAATATTGAATACTGTTCTAAAACCAAGCTCTTTTCTGATAGGTCCGACATATTTCATTGATGTATGATATTTCTGTGCAAAGAAGAAGCACATGCCGACTTTATTTAAAAGCTCCACACATTTATCAGGGCTCTGGTCTATGTTGACGCCGAGCGCCTCAAGACAGTCTGCTGTGCCGCATAATGAAGAGGCTGCCCTGTTTCCGTGCTTTGCCACCTTCATGCCGCCTGCTGCCGCAACAAGTGCTGAGGTTGTTGAAATGTTGAAACTCTGTGCATTGTCTCCGCCTGTTCCTACGATTTCGAACACATCCATACCTGTTTTCACCTGTACCGCATGCTCTCTCATGGCCGCTGCACAGCCTGCGATTTCGTCTGTTGTCTCAGCCTTTGCGCTCTTTGTGGAAAGAGCTGCAAGAAAAGCTGCATTCTGGGTTGGTGTTGTCTCACCGCCCATGATCTCATTCATCACTGTATATGCCTCGTCATATGTGAGGTCTTCTTTGTTTACGATTTTTACTATGGCTTCTTTGATCATGATTATGTCCTCCTGCATTCCGATGATATTTCGTTTATAATTTTGTTTATGATTTTGTTCTGCTATTTGTTTTCAATTCAACAACTAATATATAAATTCATTAAACGCTGCAATTTTCAATTAAGCTTTGATAAAATTACTAAGCATCTGCTTTCCGTCCGGTGTCATGATTGACTCCGGGTGAAACTGCACACCGTATATCGGGTATTCCTTGTGCTCAACAGCCATGATCTCACCATCATCTGTAGTGGCTGTAATCTTTAGGCAATCAGGCATCGTGTCCGCATCTGCAGCAAGTGAATGGTAACGTGCTACCTTTGCTTTTTTCGGGCAACCCTTGAATAAAATGCTTTCTGTGTCAAACGATACATCCGATTGCTTTCCGTGCATGAGCTCCTTTGCATATGTGACTGTCGCACCGTATGCTGCGCATATCGCCTGATGGCCGAGGCACACGCCAAGGATTGGGATTTCCTTTCCAAGCTCCTTTGCCACAGCTATTATCACTCCCGCATCCTCAGGCCTTCCCGGTCCCGGTGATAATATGATGCGGTCAGGCTTTAAAGTCCTAATCTCTTCAACTGTCATCTCATCATTTCTGATTACTCTGATATCAGGCTCTATCTCGCCGATTAGCTGATACAGATTGTAAGAAAAGCTGTCGTAGTTATCAATCAGTAAAATCATTCTTCCACCTCCTGTGAAACTTCCAGTGCCTTAAGAGAAGCCTTTGCCTTGTTTATGCACTCCTGAAATTCCTTCTCAGAATCTGAATCCGCAACAATTCCCGCTCCGCTTCTCACGAAAACCTTGCCGTTTTTCTTGTAGGCAATACGGATTGCAATACATGTGTCCATATTTCCGGTAAAATCTATATATCCAATCGCGCCACCGTAAATGCCTCGCTTGTTGTCCTCAAGCTCTCCGATAAGCTGGCACGCTCTGATTTTTGGCGCTCCTGAAAGTGTTCCTGCCGGGAGCACGGCCTCAATTGCATCGAGTGCGTCGTATTCTTCTCTTATCTCTCCACGCACTGTCGAGCCTATATGCATCACATGTGAATATCTCTCTATGGAATGAAGCTTTTCTACCTGTACACTTCCGAATTTGCTTACCTTTCCGAGGTCATTTCTTCCAAGGTCCACGAGCATATTGTGCTCTGCAAGCTCTTTTTCGTCCTTAAGCAGCCCTTCCTCAAGCTTTTTGTCCTCCTCTGCTGTGGCACCTCTCGGCCTCGTGCCTGCCAGCGGGAATGTGTGAAGCACTCCATTTTCAAGCTTCACAAGTGTCTCCGGAGATGCTCCAGCGACCTCCACATCGGTTCCCGAAAAATAAAACATGTACGGCGAAGGATTTATCGTTCGAAGCACGCGGTAGGTATCAAAAAGGCTTCCCTCAAACGGTGCGCTCAATCTGTTTGATAAAACTATCTGGAAAATATCCCCCTCCTTGATATGGTGCTTTGCCTTCTCGACCATCTCACAATACTGCTCCTTTTCAAAAAGCGGTGTGACCTCACCCAGCAGCTTGCCACCCATATTCTGTTTTTTCTCTCCGTGCATCAGAAGCTCCCTAAGCTGCTTTATCTCAACAATCGCTTTGTTGTAGCCTGTTTCCGGAGCATCAAGTGACATATTTGCGATTAGTATTATCTTTTGGCACAGATTGTCAAATGCTATTACCTTATCAAAAAGCATCAGATCAACATCCTTGAAATCCTCTGTATCCTTTGCTTTTCCTCTGATGCTTTTCTCCTTGTAGCCCAGATAATCATATGAAAAATAACCTACAAGGCCACCTGTAAACGAAGGCAGATAATCAAATTTCGGACTCTTGTACTCTGAAAGAATCTGTCTGATGTACTCTGAAGGATTTTCCGTCTCCACCGAAAGCTTTCCAAGCTTCATATGACCATCTATACAGTTAATCTCAAGCTTTGGATCATATCCCAAAAATGTATATCTTCCCCAGGCTTCATTGGCTTGTGCTGATTCAAGCAGATAACAATGTGTTGAAACATTCTGCAGAATCCTCATAGCCTCTATAGGTGTGATAAAATCTGATAATATCTCACAGCTTACAGGGAGAATGTCATACTTCCCGGTTTTTGCTATTTCTTTAACTTCGGTCAGTGTAGGTGAAATTTTCATATGCTTGCCTCCAAATTTTGTGTGGTAGTGAATAAATGTCCAATGTTCAACCGTGAACAAATGTCCAACATACAAGCTCGAATTCGCCTTTTCAAGGCTTCTCCGCAGCTTGCGCTGCTACAATTCTCGCTTTATGTTGTACTGTCCAGTGTTCAACCGTGAACAAATTGCCCAACATACAGCTCGAATTCGCCTTTTCAAGGCTTCTCCGCAGCTTGCGCTGCTACAATTCTCGCTTTATGTTGTGCAGTCCAATGTTCGTTCGCAAGCTTGCATGCGAGCATGCAGACTTGCAAACTCCATTGTCCCTCTTTGTTCACTAAAAAACGCCCTTGACAGAATTTTAGTTCTGTCAAGGACGAATAATCTTAACTATCCGCGGTGCCACCTTGAATTCACGATAAAGCTCGTGCGCTTGGCAGGATACCAACATATCCCGGGCAAATGACGTATGCCCACACGTCGCAGAATACTCTGGATGAATGATAAATCCATTTGACTGCGCCCTCAGCGGTCCATTTGACAACTTGTTTCACACCTGATTCTCAGCACCACAGGCTCTCTGTAAAGGCATCATTGCCGTTATCTCCGCTTCAACGGTTTACAACTTATTAAATTGTCGAAACAGTTTAAACTGTTTTCACTTCTTTAACGATTTAATGCTTTATCTCGCTAAATTTGTTTAAAGTTTATCACTCCTTTTTGTGTTTGTCAACATACATTTTACATTAAAATATACTCCATCTGGCGTTCCTTTGTCTTAAGCCCCATCTTCTCATAAAATTTCTCAGCAGATGTGTTTCCGCTCCATACATTGAGAGTGACCTCGTAGCAGCCGAGATGCTTTGCCTCATTCTTGACATATTCAAAAAGCTGCTCTCCGATATGCTGTCCTCTGGTCTTTGCATCTACACACAGATCATCTATGAAAAGCGATGTAAACGGTACCATATTGTTGGAAAACGGCTGCTGTCTTATCTGGCAGAATGCATATCCCATGCAGATATCATCATCATCTGCCGCAACATATATCGGCTTTGTATCGTCCTTTATCATTTCTGCAAGCTCTTCATTTGTATATTTTGTCGTTCCCGGGATAAAAATATCCGGTCTGATATCGGCATGGATCTGAAGCACCTGCTCTAACAATTCTATAAGTCTTGGTATGTCTTTTTCGTGTGCTCTTCTAATATTCATTTTTGAAAATCATCCTTCCTGTTGTCGTTAATGTATAGTTTTTATATTTCAAAATAAATCCAGCATATTATCGAGATAAATACGCTCTCTGACATGTATCTGATACTGTGGTTTCGTCATATAGTAGATCAGAAATTCCAGTATCATGGCACTTCCAAGCCCTCTGCCCTCTATTTTAAAATTGCTAAAGCCCATCGGCAGATAAGTGTTTTTTATATCATCTATTCCGATAAATCCCGGATTTTCCATCGCCTTCGAAAAGAGATATCCCTGCCCTGCATCAGGTGCAGTGCAATAATGCTCCGGGCAATCCTCGCCCAGATTTTTGCGGCTAACCGTCTCGTAGCATTTCTTCCTGTCCGTGCAGCCAAACCAGCAGCACTCATTGCACAAAAATTCTACTTTATCCTTTTGATGCTGTGATAATTCTTTCAGTTTATCAAATGATTTGTTCAACCTGAAATCCGGTACCACATAGCGGAAATCCTTTCTGTTTAGCTCTTTTTCAAATTCACAAAAATCCGTCAGAACCTTTGTTGTTGAGGATATAAAATAAAAGTCAGGGTAATTTTCTTTTATGTAATCAAGCAGAATATCTGAGTAGATGATTATGCCGTTTCCAAAGCCCCTGCTTCGCTCATTATCTCTGCCTATATCAAATATCCTGCACAGTTCGTTACATTTTTTGTCAGAAAGATGCTCCTTAGTAAGCAATGAATTGCTAAAGGTAAGTCTCGCGGATATCCCATATTCCTGCATAAGCTTAAGCACTTCCTTCGGATCGTGCTCACCAAAACCGACGCGGCCTCCGCCCCATATGCAGTCTGCCGGTGCACCGTATATTGAGCCTATATCGCACCAGTCATAGAAATATTCCCGGTGCTTGCGGTACAGTGGGAGAAATTCTTTGTATAATTCATAAAATTCAAACAATCCCGGTAGATGATAATACGCTTTCATTTTGACTCCTTATTATGATCTGCTGAACCTGTGCTCATTTTAATAATTTTCAATCACATATTCCTCAAAAAGCGGTAGCGTAAAATACACATATCCCCGTTTCTCTCCCGATACAATTCCCTTTCTTATAAGGCGCTTACGGTACGGATTGAATTCGTTTGTCTCCATCCCAATTGCATCCCTGATTTCTTTTATTTTTCCGCTTTTTATATCTGCAATCCCCTTTGCAACCATGCGATCCTTCTGAGAAAGCTCCGACCAGATTTTGTCATATACAAATTCGCTCAGACACTGTTCATACTCGCCCAAAATGCCATTGTAGTCACCATCATTGTTCCACGTCAGATACCCTAAAACCTGAAATGCAAAAGGATAGCCTTTGGTCAGTCCCGCCATCTGTGCTGCTTTCTCCGGAGATATGTTAAAAATAGTCTTATACTTATTGATTATTGCCGCGTTATTTAATGGTTTGAGCTGGATTTTAGGTGCTCTGTACAAAAATGTAAGGCTCTTCTCATTCTGAAGCTCCTCTATATTTTCATACAATCCTGTTCCTAATAGAAATACAGGCAGCTCCTGTCTTACAAATATCTGAAAGGCTCCGGCAAAAACCTTCATGTACTCACTATTTGTCATCTCATCTATCGTAATAAGCAGTCTCTTACCACTCTTTTTAAGCCTTTCCAAAATCTTTATAATAGCTGTCTCTGCATCTGTAATCGGCTGTGTTCCCTCTATAGATACTCCAAAACCGAAAAATGATAGATCGAGCTTTGCCGATTTTATAAGTCCCGCACATATATTATCACTATTCAATTTTGAAAGCATTGCAGGCAGCAGCTCTGTTGCCGGATTGAGTTCTATAACCACCCAGTCATCATTTTCTCTTAGCCTATGCGAAATTTCTGTCATCATTACTGTTTTTCCTGAACCTCGCACACCGGTAATTATAAACATCTGCTGATTTATTGTATCCGCTGTAAAATTCTCAATTATCTCATTAATCTGTACCGGACGGTCTACCGACTCTAGTGGACTTCTTCCAAATGTAAGCGTGAATGGATTTTGCATATCAGCCTCCCATTTTTACTGTTGTTTACTGTTTTGAATTTGTTTTACTGTCTTTTACTGTTGTTTACTGTTTTGGTTTCATTTTACTGTTGTTTACTGTTTATGTCAAGATTACAGTTAATGATAATTCGTATCATATAAACCATTTATGCTGATTTGCATTTTTGTAGTAACCGGTTGCCGTTGTAAAATAGTTACTGGTCACACTGTCAGGCATGAACAGTAACATAAAATAAACCCCGGAGCGTATTGTATGCTTTGATAGCATATCAATATCTCGCTCCGGGGTTTCTATTTACGCCTGATTTAGTTTAAGAAATTCTGTATGATAACTTCCTCTGCCTCTTCCTCTGTAAGTCCGAGTGTACGGAGCTTGAGAAGCTGCTCGTCGTTTATCCTGCCAATTGCTGCCTCATGTATGATAGCCGCATCGATATTTTTTGCCCTGATTTCAGGGATTGAACCGACCTCTGCATGATCCATGATGATAGAATCACACTGGATATGAGCCTGGCATTTGCTGTTACCGATAGCATTCGGATGGAAGGTCTGAACTGAGTTTCCTTTTCCTACGGATCTGGAAACAATCTGTGCAGAGCTGTCCTCTCCATTTAACTGTACCTCGATATTTGACTCCGCCTTCTGCTCTCCATCTGTCATGAGACGCTCTGTGACATAGAGCTTTGCGTCCTTTCCAAGCTCCACATTGGTCTCACGGACTGTAGAATCAACACCCTTTATCTGTGCTGTATCGAGAGTGAAAACAGAATTCTCACCCACAAATATATTTGTTACAGGGTTGAGCACTCTCGCACCTGTTCCGTTTCCCTCGCCGTAGTGCTTTTCCTCATATCTGACATTCGCATTTTTGCCCACATGGAAGGTATGGATGCCGTCGTGTCTGCTCTCGTTGCAGCCGCTGTTGTGGATTCCGCAGCCTGCCACAATCCTTACATCTGCACCATCCTCTACATAGAAATCGTTGTATACAAGGTCTGTCATGCCTGATTTGCTGAGTACTACCGGGATATAGACAGCCTCTCCGTCCGTCTTTCCATCAATATAAATATCAATGCCGGGCTTGTCCGTCTTTTTCTTTATCTTGATATGCTCGCTGTCTCCGTGGCAGATTGATGTGCCGTTTTCACGCAGATTAAAGGCACCTGTCTGACTGAATTTATTATCATTTATGACGTCCAATACGCCCTCTGTTACGTTGTCAAGCTTTACCATATTATGCTCTTCCCTCCAGTCTCTCTACGCATTTGTGACATTTCTGTACACCATTGAGATAAGGCAGTACCTCGTCCTTTGTGCCGATTTTCTTGATTTCTCCGCCATCAATTATCATGATGCGGTCTGCCATATTTATGATTTTCTCCTGATGTGAAATCACTATGAGGCTCTGCTTTTTCTCAGTATGGATTTCCTCGAATTTCTGTATGAGCATTGAAAAGCTCCACAGATCGATTCCAGCCTCCGGCTCGTCAAATATACAAAGCGAATGCTCCTTGGCAAGCACTGATGCAATCTCAATTCGCTTCATCTCTCCACCTGAGAGTGTGCCGTCAATCTGGCGGTAAATGTAATCCTTTGCACAGAGTCCTACCGCGGTGAGAAGGTCGCAGCACTCCTTGTCTGAAAGCTCATCCTTTGCGGCAAGCTTGAGCAGCTTCATGACGGTCATTCCCTTAAATCTCGGTGGCTGCTGGAATGCAAAGCCTATTCCCGCATTTGCCCTGTGATTGATATCGAGCTCTGTGATATCCTGTCCGTCAAGTATAATCTTTCCGCTGTCCGGTGTCTGAATACCTATCAGGGTCTTTGCCAGAGTGGATTTTCCACCTCCGTTTGGTCCGGTGATGACAAGCATTTCTCCGTCCTCTACCTGAAATGATATATTGTTCAGAAGGCATTTCTTTCCGCCCTCATCATCTACGTTTAAAGTTAAATTTTCTGCTTTAAGCACGATTTTCACCTCATTTTTTATTTATGATACAGCATAAAATCCGTCTCCTGCTGTTCTTATTACTTTTTCCGTTTACCGTTCATACATCAGTATGCCCGGCAACGATTACAGTATAACATAATAGTAAAGGTTTACAAGGGATAAACTCTCTGGTACTTGCTAAAATACATATTTGGCACGCATACCACACTTTGGTTTTTATAAATTGCTTGCTTATCTATTTATTTCCCTTATCATTGAATACTCATTGCACAAAGTTCCGTCCTTCTGCCTTATAGCATTAAAATTTATACCTGTAATCCTAAATCCCATTTTCTCATAAAGTGCTCTCGCCCTGCTGTTGCCCTCGATAAAATCCAATTCCATCTGCAATATCTTCGGATTGTTTTCTGCTATTTTTATCATTTCTTGAAACATTCTTGTTCCAATTCCCTGATTCCAGAATTCGCTCAGCAAGCCGATTGCCACACTTGCCCTGTGTCCGGTTTTCACACGGTTATTCCACCAGACCATGCAATTTCCGGCAAGTTTTCCACCTACTTCACAAACTATCATTGCCTGTGCATCTGACGAATTGCAGTTATTGATGAAATCAATCTCCTGCTCGATGGTCTGTGTCTCACATTCTTCCGGTGTCCTAAGTAAGAAATCCGTTTCACCGGTTGACTTTTTCATGTACTCTATAAAAGCTTTGGCATCCTTTTCATTTGCACTTCGCAAAATGGCAGTTCTGCCATCTTTCAATTTAAATTCGATATCTTTTATTGTCATATTATTTAGTACCAACTTCCTATTGATTTTTATATTCTATCTGTGATAAACTATCGACAATTAATGGTAGTTGCAGCTTAGACAGAGCGAGACGAAAGTTCCCTCTGCTATTTTTTTTCGTGCTTTTACATGCATGAAGCCTTGTATACACTTCAAGCCTTTTTTCAATTATCGCAGCTATCAAGAGCCTATTGTAACGACTTGTTACAGCTATATTTATTTTACATAACAGGAGGATTTAAGAAAAATGCCAAAGAACAGATTACAGGAAATCGTTTTTACCATCATGATGGTGCTTGTCATGGTTTATGCCATGATATGCTACAATATTGCCCTTGAAACAGGCGGTATGAAGAACTTTGTTTTTAAGGCCGCATTAGGCGAATTTCCTATCATGATTATTGCCGGTTTTATTATCGATACATTCATTGCCGGACCACTTGCCAAAAAATGCGCTTTCAAAATCGTCACACCGGGAAAGGACAGACCTATTGCTATAATCCTTGCAATTTCCGTCTTCTCAATCTGGTTTATGTGCCCTATGATGAGCTTTATCGCTACCATCCTTTTCAATGGTGGTTTTAATTCACAGATATTTGCGACATTCTGTGAGCTCGTCGTAAGAAACTTTCCAATGGCCTTCTTCTGGCAGCTCTTTGTTGCCGGACCACTTGTTAGATTCATCTTTGGAAAAATCTTCCGAGAGAACTAATTTAAATGTAAAAAATGTAAAACCGGGCACGATATCCTGCCCGGTTTACACTATCCATAATAACTGTTAAGCATCACACCTTGCATATTCACCCAAAAGCTCCCTGCAGGTGTATTCTCGCTTCTTAAGAAGTTCCTTCTTTGAATACTACCTCTTAGAATACTCCCTCAATAAAGCCCTTCATATCGTCCTTAGACACAAGACCAATCTGCTGACCGGCAACCTGACCGCCCTTGATTGCAATAACTGCCGGAATATTCATTATACGATACTCTCTTGCCAGATCAGGATTCTCGTCCACATCAATATTGTAAAACTCCACATCTGTGATTTCATCAGAAAGCTGCTCCATTACCGGCGCAAGCATCTTGCATGGACCGCACCACTCTGCCGAAAAATCAACAATGATAGCCTTATTATTTTTAACCTGTTCAAATTCACTGCTATTAATCTTCTTTACCATAGTTGTTCTCCTTTCATCTGTCGAACGAATTATTTTCGTTGCACCCATACAGCAATAAAAAATAACTGCTATACTATAGTACACCAAATAAGAAATAACAATGCATCAGAAACTTATTATTCGATGTACTAGCACTACTATAATACATAAATCAGATTATGTCACATAAAAATATTATAAACCGCAAAATTTATCATTTATCACGATTAAATCTTTTTGTGCTCAGCCATGTAAGCCTCTATATCCTCCGTGGTTCTGATGATATCCTCCGACAGACACACTGCACCATCCTCGGTGATAAGTACATCATCCTCAATCCTGATACCGATTTCCCATTCATCTATATACAGCCCCGGCTCATCACTGATGATTGCCCCCGGACGAAGCCTGCTGTTTGAGTCAACTGTCACGTCATGCACATCAATTCCCAGATGGTGTGACACGCCATGCATGTAATACTTAGAAATCTCTACCGAATTCTTTATCAGTCCAAGCTTCATAAGCCCGTCTGCAAGCACATCCTTACATACTTCATTTAATTCCTTTGTAGTCATTCCCGGCTTTGCAACCTCGACAATCTTTCGGTTTGCGGCAAGCACGATATCATATACCTGTTTCTGGCGCTCGGTAAACCTGCCATTTACCGGATATGTTCTCGTAATATCCGAATTGTAGCCATCGATTCTGGCTCCAAGGTCAAGAAGCACCAGTGTTCCATCCTCCATCGTCTCACGATTTGTGTCATAGTGAAGCATCGTTCCATTCATTCCGCTTCCGGCAATTGTAGGGAACGCTGTCCACTCTGCCCCACCGCGTCTTATTATATATTCAAAGTCTGCCTGTGCCTGATATTCCTTCATGCCGGGCTTTAAATTGGCCATCACATTGCAGAGTCCGTCCTTTGTGAGAGCGATTGCCTTTTTGGTCAGCTCAATCTCATCCTCATCCTTCTGCATACGCTCCTCTGCCACAAGTGGGAAAAGATTCTTCACAGCAACTCCCGGATAGTCTGTCTTAAATTCATTGGCTTTTACCACATTGTAATCCGGCAAATCCACTTTCTGATGACGATACGTGTCAAAATATGCTGTGTATACATCCTCACGCGTCATTATCCTGTCCAGTGTGCTCTCAAGCTCATAAATATATTCTATCTCATCAATTCCTGATATTTCCTCGGCTTCCTCCATAGTCACCTTTCTGCCGTACCAGCGCTCCATCGTAGGGTCTGCCTCCTCTATGAAGAGCATCGTCTTAGCAGGCTCTACACATTTATCCAGGACAAGGACCATGTTGTCACGTCTAAGTCCGGTCAGATAGAAGAAATTTCGGTTAGCCTGTGCTGTGAATAAATCATACTCATCTGCACTCACATGGTGCTCGATGCCTGAGTACAATATTGCTATAGAATTATCCTCCATCTTGTCTAAAATTCTTTGTCTTCTGCTTTCAAAATCCATTTTGCTGCCTCTTATTCTCATTATTTGTAATGCCTGTTCAAAACATGTCACTGACATTCATACGACCTTACGTTATCACAATATGAGTATTATTACAAGCCATTTGCTCCACGCTATTACATGAATCAAAGGTTTTCTATATTTACATATTTTCTTTTCCCATTTGCATACTCTACATAAGCCTGTTTCTTTTCATTATCATAACCGGCTATAGGTTTTTTACATATTTTCGCTTTATTTATTGCTGCCTTAACAGCTTCAACTGCCCTTTCGTCCATTTCATTATCCGATTCTGTCAATGTACTCTTCTCTTCTTCTCTGGATACAACTTTTATGATTCTACCACTTTTGATGCTCACAGTTGTCATATAATCACTCCCTCTGTTTTGATTAATATTTAAATATATTATCTATTATACTTGTTTACTTTTTATTATAATATTTATTTTATCATAGTTCACACACAAAAAACACCCCAGAACCGAAGTTCTGAGGTGTAATATACTCTTGATATTCTCTTTTCCGAAAAAATTATCTCTTTGAGAACTGAGGAGCTCTACGAGCTGCTTTGAGACCGTATTTCTTACGCTCTTTCATACGTGGATCACGTGTTAAGAATCCAGCAGACTTAAGAACTGGTCTGTACTCTGAATCTACCTGAAGGAGTGCACGAGCGATTCCGTGACGGATTGCTCCGGCCTGTCCTGTGTATCCACCACCACGAACGTTAACTAAAACGTCGAACTTGTCAACTGTCTCAGTTGCAACTAATGGCTGGCGAACAACTACCTTTAATGTCTCAAGACCAAGGTACTCATCGATATCTCTTTTATTGATTGTAATCTTTCCTGTTCCAGGTACTAAATATACTCTAGCAACAGATGATTTTCTTCTTCCTGTTCCGTAATACTTTGTATTAGCCAATGTTGTTTACCTCCTCTGATTAGAATGTTAAAGCTTCTGGCTTCTGAGCTGCATGCTTGTGATCTGGTCCTGCGTATACAAATAACTTTGTGTACATCTGACGTCCTAAAGGTCCCTTTGGAAGCATTCCCTTAACAGCGAACTCGATGACACGCTCCGGATGCTTGTTGAGCATTTCCTTAAGAGTTGTCTCCTTGATTCCTCCAACGTATCCTGAATGACGGTAGTATACCTTCTGATCTAACTTCTTACCAGTTACTTTGATCTTCTCAGCGTTCACAACGATTACGTAATCACCAGTATCAATGTGTGGTGTGAAGATTGGTTTATTCTTTCCTCTTAATACTTTAGCAACTTCTGATGCTAAACGTCCTAATGTCTTACCTTCAGCGTCTACTACGTACCATTTTCTGTCGATTGTAGCAGGACTAGCCATAAATGTTTTCATCGGTTTTCCTCCTTAAATGATTCGATTACTTTTAATGCCGATGTCTCTTGAAATCGCGTATGTCCGGACGCCACTTCCTTTTTGACATCTTATAGTCCTCTGTTCCATCTCAGATGACTATCATTATCTATACTAAATGGTTGCCGGGGCTTTGGCTTCCATTTATCTACTTTTACAGACCTAGATATTATACTTGCGTAACCGGCTGTTGTCAAGTGTTTTTCACCCTTATTTTCGGCTTTTTCTTTAAGCTTTTTCTTTAAGCTATTTCTTGAAACTTTTTCTTTAAGTTTTTTCTTTATGTTTATACTTTTTCTTTAAAACTGCATATATACAAAATCAGCCGGATTCACTCCCGGTCCGTAGTAACCGAATATTATTACTATAAAGATGCCAAGATATATTATCGCCCAGCGAAGCGGCAGCTTTCTTGAAAGTATGAAATCGCGCATATCGAGCTTTTTATTTTCCTCAACGAAGCTGATAAAGAACCACAGCAGAGTACATATTATAAGTAAAAGTATATCGTACTCGTCCAGTCCGCATGCTCCGAGATTCAAAATGATGTTGTTTATTCCAAGTTCGCTGATATGGAAATCCGTGACTGATTTAAAAAGCATGTGAAATGCAGTCGACGCATTTGCAGCTATGTCAAAATAGTAGCCTACCAGTATGAGCATAAAGGTCCAAAGCACTGATACAATTGTCGCAAATATACCCTTTTCCCTTAGGCCGGTCAGCTTAAAAAAGCCGCCTGCCACCTTTTTGTTTACCGGAGCAAAAAGCTCTGCAAGCATGATTACAATGCCGTTCCAAAGTCCGAAATACAGGTATTTCATATTGGCACCGTGCCATACTCCGATGACGATAAATGTGATGACACTCGCGATGCAGCCCGGCAGCACCTTACTGATATGCGCGCCAAATCTCGGCTTTAGCCATTTGCCAAAGTTCAGGAAACGCTTTGAGATTGAAAGCGGGTAGAAGATATAGTTTCTGCACCAGTCTCCCAAAGTCATATGCCAACGGTGCCAGTACTCAGTGAGCGAGCGCGAAAAATACGGATGATTGAAGTTTGTTGACATCGTTATGCCAAACATCTCCGCAATACCGCGCACTATATCGATTCCTCCCGAGAAATCCGCATATAGCTGCAGCGCATACACTACTGCCGCAAAAAATACATAGGTGCCCGAAAAATCCATCGGCTTATCCATCACAAAATTGATGATATTTACCGCGCGGTCTGCTATCACAAGCTTTTTCATGACTCCCCAGAGCACCAGAAGCGCACCCTTTTGCAGATTTTCAAGTTTCAGGGAATGTCCCTCGTAAAGCTGTCCCGCAAGCTTATCATATATCGCAATCGGTCCCTGTATTATCTGAGGGAAAAATGATACAAACAGTGCTACCTTAAGGAAATTCTTTTCAGGCTCGACAATTTCCCTGTATACATCCATCACATAGCCCATGGACTGGAAGGTGTAGAAGGATATGCCAAGTGGAAGCAAAAGTCCAAGCTCCCCCGCATATGGTATATATTTAAGAAATGCCAGAATGCCGAAATTGCAAAGCAGCGCAAAAAGCATGACTGCCACTCTCTTTTTTCTGCCCTTTTCCTTGTATTCCTTTCTGGTCTGCCTGTCCCAGTCCTCCTTATGGCTTTTTACGATGGCATTCTGCTTCTTTAACAGCTTGTCAATCCATATTGTTGAGCCATAGGTGGTGCATATTGTGAAAATGATAAAAAGCACATACCACTTACATATAATCACATAGTATGCCATGCTTCCCGCCAGAAGCACATACCAGCGGTATTTCTTCGGAAAGCAATAATATAGTACAAGCAATGCTATTACAAATATCGCATATTTTAATGAAATGAGTTCCATTTTATTTACTCCAAATCTATTTTCTAATGTAATACTGCCAGACATACTTTAATTAACAGGCAGTATTTATTTTAAAGTCCATACAATATCATGCTATTTTTTAACCGGGGTATCTAACTCCTTTGCAGGCTTTGCATCGTTGTTCGTATCTGCTACCTTATTTGTCGCAAGACTTGACGAAAAATTATAAGGCAGATAAACGGACATCTCAAAATAATGATTGCCCAGACTCAGATCCGTATCCCTTGCGCAGGCACTTATCACCTTGTCAGCGCGCCTTGCGCACTCGCCCCATGCACTCTGAAGCTCCGGCGAGTGGTCTGCATTAAGCCTGTAATTATCAGACAGATATTTTCCCATATATGCAGTGAATTTGCGGCTTCCATTTATATTCAGGTGCTCTGAATTGTAGAAATCATCCCTCTCATTGATTCCGATAAGTTCCTTATCGCCTTCAAAGCTCGCAAAATCATAACCATAAGACTCCACCAGCTCCTTCACGTCGCAAAGCACCTGTGGATTCTTTACCTTCTTCTCATGAGGGAACCTCGCAAAAAGCACCTTTTCCACCCCCTGTGCTTTACAATACTCAAGCAGATCAGTCATATACGCTCTGCTCTTGTCGGTAAAGTAGAGCTTTTTCTGCTTGCCTGATGGACAATCGGAATATTTTGCAATAGATGAAAAGCCCTTCATGCATGATGTTTTTGCAAAATACATTCCAACTCTTGTGGCAAAGGTGTGTGCACATTTGTCAATATCCTTCCAATTGCTGTGATATAGCTTCAAAGGGTTTCTAAAGTTATCCTGCTCATCCTTTGGCACAATCTCTTGTATTGTATCAAGCCTGTTTTCCTCATTATGGATATTGTCTATCCAGCTATGCAGCTTTACCGTCCTGTCGTAATAGCTGTCATTTTGTAAAAAGCCATTCACTTCAAAAACCACAACCTTCGGATGCTGTCTGGTGAGAGCTTCTCTGAGCATAGATTTGTACAGACTGCCGGGCGCCCCTGATACCCCAAGCGAGTATGATGTGTATCCATAATTCTTCCAGGTCTCGGTTGCGCTGTAATCAGCGTATACCTCGCTGGCTCCTATCATCATCACATCAATTGTGTTCTTCGGCTCCTTGTAAAACCCCTCTATAGTCGCAATATTGACAGCATCCGTCATCTTAAAAAATGTCGAGACAAACGAAAACAGCACGACAAATACCAGGGCAAACGCTCCTATACGGATTACCTTACGGTGTCTGCCTTTTCCTTCGTCTGTGCTGTTTATGGCTTTGTTTTTTATAATTTTCTCTTTTCCTTTTGTAAATCTCATAACCGTCTTCATCTCCAAGCTTCTTTTTACCGTACCGTGTATTAATAGTAACGACATTATAGCCTATTATTGAAGCAAAAAACGGATATTCCAAAAATCTTAATATAATATTAAAAATCTAAAACTGTTACTCATACTTAAGTCCTATCATTGTAAGCCCTTGGGCCGGGGCTGTAGGACCTGCTGCTGCCCTGTCTGTTGCGGCTATTATGCCATTCATCGCATCTGCCGGCATATCGCTTCCACCTATCTTCACAAGTGTTCCTGCGATTATGCGCACCATATTGTATAAAAAGCCGTTTCCTGTCACACGTATTGTGATGATGTCACCGACCTTTGACACCGTACAGTCATATATCGTGCGGACTGTGGTCTGTGCCTGCGAGTTTGCCGAGCAGAAGCTTGCAAAATCATGCTCTCCTATGAGATATTTTGCAGCCTCACTCATCTTTTCTGTGTCAAGCGGATAATGATAGAAATATGTGTCAAGCCTGCGTGTCGGATTTCTGAACCTCGCATTTAAAATGCGGTATTCATAGGTTTTACGGCTCTTTGAGAAGCGTGGATGAAAATCATCGCTTACCTCACATGAATCGACCACCACTATATCCTCCGGCAGCTTCTGGTTCAGTGCATACGATATCTTTTCCGCCGGCATGCGGGTATTGGTGTCAAACATACACACATTTCCAAGTGAATGCACTCCTGCATCGGTGCGGCTTGCTCCTGTCACCTTTATATCCTCCTTTAACAGGCGGCTCAGGTGCTCGTTTAATACCTGCTCAATTGTTATGCCGTTTGGCTGTATCTGCCAGCCGCAGTAATTTGTGCCATCGTAGGCTACAATCATTTTTACACGCATATATCTCTCCTGTTATGGCTGCACTATCTATTTCACTATCTGAAAATAAGATTGCCCAGATTCACCGGCAGAAGGATTCTAAGCACTATCACAACCGCTAAAAAAGCAAATATGAAAAGATATGCTATTTTATCATCCTTTTCATATACGAGCGGCTTCATCTTTGTCCTGCCCTCTCCACCATTGTAGCATCTGGCTTCCATGGCCATTGCGAGGTCATCCGCACGCCTGAAGGCCGATACGAAAAGCGGTACTAAAAGAGGCACCATGCTCTTTGCTCTTTTTATGATATTTCCATGCTCAAAATCAGCTCCTCTTGCCATCTGTGCTTTCATTATTTTGTCCGTCTCCTCAATAAGGATTGGAATAAAACGAAGCGCTATCGACATCATCATGGCTATCGCATGCACCGGAACATGTATTTTGTTTAAAAAGCCCAGTGATTTCTCAAGACCGTCCGTGAGCTGGTTTGGTGTGGTGGTGAGTGTCATGAGCGAGGTTCCTATAATGAGCAGCACAAGTCGTATCATCATGGTTGCTGCATTTATCAGTCCGGTATCAGAAATGTGCAGTATACCGTACTCCCAGATTGTGTACTCTCCCTGTGTGAAAAACACGCTGAAGCATGCTGTAAAAAGCAGCAGTATTATAATGGATTTGAGTCCCCTTTACCATGAACTTAAAGGGCACCTTCGAAATCTTTATAACTGCGGCAAGCGCGGCAACTATAAACAGCACACCGGCTATTCCCTTGTAGGAAAACAGCGCAATAATATATATAAGTGTTGCGAAAAGCTTTACTCTTGGGTCCAGTTTATGTATTGGCGACTGAGCCGGATAATACTGGCCTATGGTAATATCACGAATCATTTTTGTATTCCTTCCTCATAATTTGTATCAAAATGTCAGCATTGGTGAGCTATTTAAAGGCTTTTAGTATTGAGTCCCTCGCCTCCGCAACTGTCGTCGCCGAAAGATCAACCGGTATGCCCTTTTCCACCAGATCATGCATCAGATATGTGACCTGCGGTGCTGCAAGTCCGACTGCCTCGAGCTCCTTGTAGTGTGAGAATACCTCCTTCGGCACTCCATCAAACATCACCTCTCCTGAATTCATAACAATGATGCGATCCACATACTCCGCAACATCCTCCATGCTGTGTGATACGAGTATGATTGTAATACCCAGATCCTTTTTCATCTGTAAAAGCAGTCCCAGTATCTCATCTCTGCCTGCAGGATCCAGTCCCGCTGTCGGCTCATCGAGTATAAGTACGTCAGGGTGCATTGCAAGTACTCCAGCTATGGCTACACGCCTTTTTTGTCCTCCGGACAAATCAAACGGCGGCTGATAGTAGAGATCCTCCGGAAAATGTACATTCTGCAGTGCCTCATAGGCTCTTAGCTCCACTGTTTTCCTATCGAGCCCCTGATTTTTCGGTCCAAAGCATACATCCTCAAAGTTGGTTGTCTCAAAAAGCTGATGCTCCGGATACTGGAACACCATCCCCACCTTGTGACGCAGCTTGCTTAAATCATAATCATTGTCATATATATCCTGTCCATTGTAGTATATATGACCGCTTGTCGCCTTCAAAAGGCCGTTCATATGCTGGATAAGTGTGGATTTTCCCGAACCGGTGTGACCGATTATTCCAATAAACTCTCCATCATTTATCTCAAGGCTTACATCCTTAAGTGCCTGCACCTTGTAGGCTGAGTCGGCACTGTAGCAATAGTTTATGTGATCTAGAATTATTGACATATTTTCTCCCGCCTATCTGTTTTTCAGCGCAACAAGCGCATTTACAAGTTCTTCTCTCGTCAGGATTCCTATCAGGGATATCAAGCCCTGCCTTTTTGAGCTCATCGGCTACCAGTGTCACCTGCGGCACATCAAGCCTGTGATTCCTTCAGCTCGTCCACCCTTGAAAAAATTCTCACGCGGTGTGCCGTCCATGACCACCTTGCCCTTTTCCATGACATAGACATGGTCTGCGCCGACCACCTCCTCCATGTAATGGGTGATGAGAATGATGGTCACGCCCTTTTTCTTATTGAGCTCATGGGCTGTGGCTATGACCTCCTTGCGGCCGTTTGGGTCAAGCATGGCTGTAGGCTCGTCAAATACTATGCATTTTGGCTCCATTGCCACAACTCCCGCGATTGCCACACGCTGCTTCTGTCCTCCGGAGAGCTTGTTCGGTGAATGTGTGCGGTACTTTGTCATACCGACAGCCCTTAGCGCATAGTCCACGCGCTGCCAGATTTCATCTGTCGGCACACCGATATTCTCAGGTCCAAAGCCCACATCCTCCTCCACGACATTGGCGATAATCTGATTGTCGGGATTCTGGAAACCATACCTGCACTTTTCCTGACAGGTATGACATTCTCTTCCTTTGACACATCCATGCCATCCACCCATATGGTGCCGTCGCTCGGCGCAAGAAGTGCATTGATATGCTTTGCAAGAGTTGATTTTCCTGAACCATTGTGACCGAGGATTGCAATAAACTGTCCCTCTTTTATGTCGAGGTTTACGTTGTCGAGTGCTGTAGTGATTGACTCTACATTGCCTTCCTCGTCTCTTCGTATAAATTCATGTACTAATTTGCTTGTTTTAATTATGCCCATTTCTTTTTCCTAAAAATCTACCGTATTTACAATTATCATAGCTGTTAAAGCCCAAATAGCTGCCAAAAATATGCGCTTTGCCGCTTGATTTAGTCATCCCAGCTCAGGTGATGAAGCTCTCCCTCAAGCCTCATATGATCAAAATTATTCTGTCTCAATGCCTCGTAGAGCACGATAGCTACTGAATTTGACAGATTAAGTGACCTTGTCTCACCTATCATCGGTATCCTGATGCACTCATCCGGATGCTCCTTTAGTATCTCCTCCGGAATGCCTGCGCTTTCCTTGCCAAACATAATATAGCAGTCGGGCTCAAAATGAGCATCAGAGTACACATGTCTGCCCTTTGTTGTCGCATAATATATCTTTGCGCCCGGATTTCTCTCAAGGAAATCCTCCCAGTCCACATATGTGGTGACGTCGAGGTCCTTCCAGTAATCCATTCCGGCTCTCTTTAGTGCCTTCTCTGAAAGTGAGAATCCAAGCGGCTCTATAAGATGAAGCCTCGTGCCTGTCGCGACGCAGGTTCTTCCGATATTTCCTGTATTTGCCGGAATTTCCGGCTCATGTAACACTATGTTCAGCTTTGCCATTTTGTCTCCTGTCAATTTAAACTATTTATTATCCATCCCGGCGCGAAGCTCTGTGACAAACTCCTCAATGCGGCCGAGCGCCTCCTTTAAATCATCAAGCGAATATGCATATGATATACGTAAAAAGCCCTCACCGCACTCTCCGAATGCAGTTCCCGGAACCACGGCAATCTTCTTGCTGTTTAGAAGCTTTGTGGCAAACTCATCGGATGTCATGCCAAACTCCTTGATGCTTGGGAACGCATAAAAGGCTCCGAAAGGCTCAAAGCACTTAAGCCCCATCTCCTTAAAGCGGTGAAGCACATATCGTCTGCGGCCGTTGTATTCCTCCCTCATCTGTGCAACATCCTCATCGCCGTTTTTCATAGCCTCGACAGCTGCATACTGGCTCGTGGTCGGCGCACACATGATTGCAAACTGATGAATCTTTAGCATCTGCTTTAAAATGCTCTCAGGTGCACATGCATATCCAAGCCTCCAGCCTGTCATGGCATATGCCTTGGAAAAACCGTTTATAAGCACTGTGCGCTCCTTCATTCCCGGAAACGATGCTATAGACACATGCTTATCCACGTATGTAAGCTCCGAATAAATCTCGTCACTTATCACAAACAGATCATGCTCCTTAACCACCTGAACGATTGCTTCAAGGTCTGCTTTTTCCATGATAGCGCCTGTAGGGTTATTAGGAAAAGGCATGATAAGTATCTTTGTCTTTGGAGTGATAACAGCCTCAAGCTCCTCGGCTGTCAGCCTGAAATCATTTTCCTCTTTGAGCTCCACAATCACAGGTGTGCCACCTGCCAGCACAGTACATGGCACATATGAAACATAGCTTGGCTGTGGGATAATCACTTCATCTCCCGCATCGAGCATGGCGCGCAGTGCGATATCTATAGCCTCGCTGCCGCCGACAGTTACCATGATCTCTTTGTTGTAATCATATGTCATGCCGTATCTTCTGTCGAGATATCTTGCAATCTCAACCTTTAACTCCTTGAGTCCGGCATTTGAGGTGTAGAAGGTGCGTCCCTTTTCAAGGGAATATATGCCCTCATCCCTGATATGCCACGGTGTGTCAAAATCAGGCTCACCTACTCCGAGCGAAATCGCATCCTTCATCTCGCTCACTATATCAAAAAACTTACGTATGCCCGATGGCTGGATAGTCTTTATGGTACTGGATAAAGGGTCTCTCATTATGACATAATTCCCCTTTCATCGGATTTGACAGGTGCCGCCATGATAGTTCCATGGTCCTTGTATTTCTTCAGAATAAAGTTTGTCTTTGTCGAAAGCACCTGATCCAGTGTAGAAAGCTTATCTGTCACAAATTGTGATACCTCGCGCAGAGTCTTGCCCTCGAGTGTGACCATGAGGTCGAAGCCGCCTGAGATAAGGTATACAGACTTCACCTCAGGATAGTTGTATATACGCTCGGCAATCTTGTCGAAGCCCATGCCGCGCTGTGGTGTCACTCTGACCTCTATCATGGCTGTGACCTTCTCAAGGCCTGCCTTGTCCCAGTCAATCAGTGTGTGATATCCGCAGATGACATTCTCCTGCTCCATAGCAGCAATCTCGTTTGCCACACTTGCCTCATCCACACCAAGCATGATTGCAAGCTCCTTCAGGTTTATCCTGCTGTTTTTCTCTATAAATGTTAATATCTTTTCTCTCATGATATATATTCTCCTGATTCAAATATATTAGTTGAAAACCTTGTATATCTCGTCAGTCTGGGCAGTCTCCAAAAATCGTCTCTCCTCGCCTGAAATCAGCACTCTGTCGTTTGAATCGGTTGTGGCACCGACTATAACAGCATTTTGTCCTGTTTTCTCAAGCTCTCTGACCACGCGGGTACCATCTGCAGCTATGATTATCAGACTTCCTCCTGACAAAAGCTTATACGGGTTTATGTCAAAAAATTCACTTATTTCAATCGTATCCTGCCTGATAGGGAGCTTCTTTAAATCGATGTCAAGACCAATTCCCGAAGCCTCTGCCATATCCCAGAGTGCTCCAAAGATGCCTCCCTGCGAAGCGTCATGGATTGCCGCCACACCGGCGCCAATCGCGGATGCAGCCTCCATTGCGGTGGAAATATGGTCTATATATGCTGCTGATTTATCTATAAATGCCTTGGAAAATCTCGTTTCAAGCTCGGCTCTTTTCTCATTTGCAAGAATTGCGGTGCCCTCAAGCCCCACATAGCCTGTCACTATTACGTCCATGCCCGGTGCTGCTGCCGATGATGGTGTAAGTGCCTGCTCATAGGCCTCACCTATTGCTGTAACTGTCACCACGATATTCTTCACCGCACGGCTCACCTGTGTATGCCCGCCAAGCACCACAATGCCTGCTTCCTCACATACAGCATCAATCGCTCTCACCGTCTCGCGAAGCACGGCCTCGTTTTCTGTGGTAGGTACAAGCAGTGCCAGCTCTATCCCAATAGGACCTGCCCCCATGGCATAAATATTGTTCAATGCATCATAAACTGCGCAGTTAGCACGCACATGCTTGTCCGATACATCAAGCGTGAACGTCTGGGTAGCAGTAACTAACTTGGTTTGGCCACCTGCCTGCATGGAAATCACCGCACAGTCCTCACCTACTGCCGGTTTAAAAAGTATTCTGTCGCTTTTGGTATGAAGTTGTTTTAAGACAGAGCGCTTTAAAACCGACTCTGATATTTTACCGTTTTTCATGTGTTTTCCTGTTCCTAATAATATGTTTTGTATACTGTTGCAGCCCGGTGCATTGATTGCAAATAACTACATCAGAAACAACTACCTGTGGGCATTTACTGCGTCTGTCCTGCCGGCTGCTGTGTCTGTGTGCCCTGTGCCTGTCCTGCTGCATTCTGGTCTGTCGGCTGCGTGCCCTGTGTCTGCCCTGCCGCATTCGGATCTGTAGTCTGGGTCTGCGCACCCTGTGTCTGCCCTTCCGCATTCGGATCCTGTGTCTGAGTCTGTGCTGCCTGTGCCTGAACCGCTGCTGCCGCAGACGCAGCAATGGATTTAACCGAGCCCTCATCATTAGCCGCTGCCGCCGCCTGAAGCTGCGCAACAACCTCCGCTGATGCTCCTGCCGTACCAACCGTCACGATTTTTGGTGATGACTTGTACTTGCTGTTGTTGAATACCTCATCGCTCTGCACTGTTCCATCAACTGTGACCGTCTTCCATAGCCTTGCGGTCACTCCCTTGTGCGCAGACTGCTCGGTGTTGAAATAACCGACCGGCTGACCTGCATCAAACTTAAACTGCGTGACCGGATCCTCCTCGGAAATCGTCTCACTCCTGAAGGAAATTTCCCTGTTTGCCGGTCTCGTCTCCACTCCGTACACATTGAATGTGATGACTCCACCACTGCAATAGCCCTCTATATACACCGGATTGTCCAGATTATTTTTAAACTTAAGATCCTTGTAGGTTCCTGCAATTGCCGCATCGTCAGATGGCTTTACATAGCTTACTATCATGGAATGGTTGTAGCGCTGCACTATGTCAAGCTCAGCCCTTATAACCGCATTGTAGAGAGTGGTCGCAACCTGACACACACCTCCACCTACCGAGTCAACTACCTGACCGTTCTCATATGCGCCTGCTATCTGATAGCCGTTGTCAGTTGTGATAGGGCTGATAGCCTCGTAAACCGAGAACTGCTCACCCGGATATATGACACTGCCGTTTATCAGGCTGCACGCGTTCTTTACATTGGTTGCACGCCCTGCTGCCGAGCTGCTGAAATCGGTAGAAAAGCCTCCCAGATTATCCTTAATCTTTGAGAGCTCTTCCTTTGACCCCCTCGGCTGAACCGTATTTGTGACCAGCTCTATCTCATTCGCCGAGCCATCCCAGCTATTCTGCAAAAAGTCATTTATGGCATAGACTGATTTTACCACATCGACCTCTTTGCCTTCCTGTCCCGGAACAAAATCGAAGCTGTCGCCGTTTCTCTGCAGCGAATTGTCAACTGCCTTTATATTGAGCTCGTCGCTCTTATCATAAATCATCTTTGCGGTCTTTTGTTTATCAACCGACAGATACATATTGACGGCAACATTGCCCTTTTTGAGCTCCTCTGACTCCACAAATCTGTCAATCAGGCTGCCCTCATGGCACACTGAAAGAGCCTCGTCCGCCGCTGCATCAGTGTCCGCCGAAACAGACATTTCCTGTGCTGTTGCATCAAATGAACTATTTGCACCCTTTAATGAAAAGGATGTATCCTTTATGCTGTCAACATAGGCATCAACTGCTTTTTTTGCTTCTTCCTTTGTCATACCGCCTACATCCACACTGCCAATGCACACACCCTCTGTAATTGTCTGTACCTTTGCCTTCTTTGTGCCTGACGAACCGCTTGCATATGCACTTACCATGCCTGATGCTGCCACAAGCACAAATGCCATTGTACCCAGTAATAATGCTTTTTTATTAATCTTCATTTCCGATTCCTTTTCCTGAGGCTGTTAAAAGCGCCCTGTCATCCGCTTAACTGAACTGCATTTTATATCATATTATCCATATTTTTTGCCATATTTCAAGAAAAGCTATACAAGACTTGACACAAATGTTGTCACAAGCATCGCTGCTATAACCACTATTATCACTATAGCAACCACCTTCTGATTTCTTTTTTTATTAAAATCGTACATACTATTCACCTCTGTTCAAAAATGAGTTATACTATTTTCATATATGAGAAAGGATTTTCCAACATATGATTCCAATTTGTCTAATTTTATTCATTTTATTTATTGCAGTGATTACTTTTGCCATAAAGAGGGCTGATTCTGCCCAGGCAAAGGTCACCGAGGAGTTCTGGGAAAAGGAGCGTAAGGCCAACTCAACCCTCCGCGGAGATACCACTGACCTGTGTTATATTACCATACCGGAAAAGTTTTTTTCCATTAAATAATGATAAAATAAATGATTTAAGGGATAAAACCCTTGTCAATCTCACCGGAATGACAAACACTGATTTAAAGCTTAAATATGGCATTCTCAATTTTAAAAAGCTGTCTGAATATGATGATAACTTCACGAAATTTGTTTCAATGCTGCCGGACTATTACAATAGGCTTAAGGAAGCAGGCTATGAATCGCTGGGCAATGAACTGCTTGATTTTGCAGTGGAGCAGGGTGCCGATTCAAAGAACGTATACAGTCTGTTAGCCAACGCCTTCATCAGCATGTCAAAAGCCGACCGGCTTGCAGAGCTTATCGAGAAAGCAAAACAGCTCAATTCTCTTTCAAGGGATGGAATCGTTTCTATGCTTGAGAGCCTACAGGCTGATACCGCCACAGACCGGTAATTACACACACCTATTAATGTACTTACTGCGATATTCATCGTACAGCCTTGAGGCCTGACTTCTGGTCAGGTTGTCCCACGATATGACATCTGCTATCCCATACTCAGCCATCAGCTCCTTTAGCTGTCTGACCTGATGTGCCGTGGCAGGTGTCTGTTTTTTTGCCTTGTATACAAGTGGCTTTGACTCCACCATCTCTCCCTTTTCATCCATCAGTGCAAGCAGCTTTTCAAATATCTGCTTTGTCTCTATCGCATCATCGAGCGCCCTGTGCGCATTTTCCCTGTTTACACCAAAATACTCGCACAAATCCTCCAGCTTCTTCGACTGTTCCGCAGGCAGACATTTTCTGGCTATTTTCAGAGTATCATATGCATTTAGCGAGAGGGTTCTCTTGTGATTTACCGCCCACTGCTTTAAAAAACTGTAATCAAAGGTCACATTCTGCCCGAGTATGATATCATCTCCGATAAAATTAAGAAGGTTATCCACAGCCTCATCCATATCTGCCGCGTTTTCCACATCACTGTCGGTAATTCCCGTTAATTCCTGCACACGTTGTGGAATATGCTGCTTCGGATTTACCAGTGTGGATATCGTATCCACTATCTCGCCGCCCCTCACACGTGCTGCACCTATCTCTATTATCTTGTCATTTTTAGCTGAAAGACCTGTCATTTCAAGGTCAATCACCGTGTATTTTTTTATATTATCTATGTTGCTCATTTTTCTTAGTCCGTAAACCTTCCCGGCTTTTTACTGTTATCTACATACTCCACCAGCGCCTGGTGGTCAAGCGGGTCTCTCATGTCGTAGTGGAAAAGCGCCCACACCGGCTCCTTATGATACTTTGGCAGCTCATCCAGCTTGCGCGTGTGCTTGTCCGGAAAAATATAGTGGAACGGCTCCACATGCGACAGCTTTCCATTTTTACAGTATGCATGTGTCATGTGCTTGAAGCTTCCTATATCTGTGGCCCACACCGGGCGGCTCTTGCAGTTCTCACGATAATACAAATCAAAGATGAGTGACTCCTGAATCATGCTGTAAATCTGCGCATTTTCATCAGAATCAGTATTATCTCTATCTATGGCATTTTCGTCAAAATCAGTATTATCTCTATCTATGGCATTTTCGGTTAATCCCACAGAAGTCATATCGTCGTTGTCACAACCATGCAGGTATAAAGCCAGAAACTCAAGCAGTATCTCACACCTTCTGATGCGCGAATGGCTCATTCCAAAATAGCCGTTTGCCTCATAAAAATCTCCAAGCTTCTGAAAAAACTCAAACGCACTGTCAAAGATACACTCCATGAGCTTCATCGTAATCTCAAACTGTCCGCTGTTGTAATACACCTCAAGCATATCCTCGACGCGCTTAATCTTTATCACATCATCAAACGAAAGCCACTTCGTGGACATTACCTCATACGGTGGCTTATCATGGTAGACAATACCATATTCCGCGGCATGCTCAAACATGTACGAGCCCTTGAGTACCTTTAAGAATCCAAGCTGCAGCTGGTTTGGCTTAAGCTCATAAATCTCATCAAAGGAACGCCCAAAGCTGTCATAGTCCTCGTATGGCAGCCCTGCAATCAGATCCAGATGCTCATGGATATTGTTGCCGCTTTGAATGAGCTTCACAACCTCCTTAAGCCTCTCAAGCTTCATAGTCCTGTGAATCTCCTTAATCGTGACCTCATTGGTGGACTGCACACCGATTTCAAGCTGTATCAGCCCCGGCCTCATATCAAAAATCAGCTCAAGCTCCTCCTGATTCAAGAGATCCGCCGATATCTCAAAGTGAAAGTTTGTCACACCATTGTCATTCGCCTTTATAAAGCGCCACAGCTCCATGGCATGAGCATGATTGCAGTTGAAGGTTCTGTCCACAAACTTAATCTGAGGCACCTTCTGGTCTATGAAAAACTTAAGCTCCCTTTTGACAATCTCAGTATCCCTAAAACGCAGTGTCTTATCCACCGATGACAGACAGTAGCTGCACGAAAACGGGCATCCCCTGCTGCTCTCGTAGTAGATGATGCGGTTTGAAAAATCATCAAGCGTATCATAGCAGAATGGGATTTCACTCATGTTTTTGATTGGGCGTGGACTTGTGAATACTATTTCACCGGCTTTATTGCCTCCTATGTTGTTCACACTTGTACTATTACCTGTGCTGTTTTTTCTGAAGGCAATGCCTGCAATATCACTCAGCTTTCTTTTATGCGCATAGTAACCGCACAGCTCTCTAAAGGTATCCTCTCCCTCGCCTATCATCACACCGTCTATGTATGGATTTTCCCGCAGAAATGCCTCCACCTCGTAAGACACCTCAGGGCCTCCAACCCATATCGGCACTGACGGACAAAGCTTTTTATACTCGCGTGCAATATCAGTCACATAATCAATATTCCATATATAGCACGAAAAACAAAGTACGTCGGGCTTTCTCTTATAAAGCTCCTCAAGAATGTAGTCCTTCTGATTGTTTATCGTGTATTCCGCAAGCTCCACAGCATCCCTGTACTCCCCGGCACAGGCGCGCAGTGAGTAAACTGCGAGGTTTGAATGTATATATTTTGCATTGATTGCTGTCAGTAAAATATTCATGGTTTCTCCTCAAAAAATGACCCTTGAATGTAGACTTTTTACCACATTCAAAGGTCTGCTTCGTATTATTACAGCATCGACATATTAACAAGTCTGTCATAAATGCCACTTGCAAACAGCACCATCATGCCAATCGTGCAGATTACCGACAGTACAAATCCTATTATCGATGTAATCATACCGGCAGTTGCTATTGCATTGTTATACTGCTTTGCCCTTTTTGACATTTTGGAAGCAAGCATGCCGACAATTCCAAGCCCCATCAGATAGCCAAAAAACGAGAAAATAATACTGCAAATGCCAAGCACCAGTGAAACCACTGCCAGCTTAGCGCCCTCCCTCTCGTCATCTATGATGGTCACATTGTTGTAAAGCATCTCAAGACGGATACGCCTTGACTTACGCAGCATAACAAGCATAGGAATACCGAGCACGATAAATGCAATACAGTTCATTGCCGAAAACTCATTAATCCTGTCGGCCACTCCGCCTCCCTCAAATATTCCCGATGATAAAAGCCCTCCCATATCTACAACAGTATGGAAAATGGCAAGCATCCAGAAATTGCGTGTAGACGCGTATATCATGCAAAACAGCACACCCATGAGACCTGCTGAAATAACCTGTATCAGACAACTGCTGAACTTAACCCCTGCGCCCATATTGGAAAAATGCATCAATCCAAACAGTACGCCTCCCAAAACTACGGCTCCTGTGATTCCACCTTTCGTCTTTGGAAAAGCTCTCAGCAGCAGATTAAACACCACTCCTCTGAACACCAGCTCCTCAACGAGCCCTACAAGGCAGACCGCAATAAAGAAAAAGATGATGTTGTAAAATGCCTTCACATCACCATGCTCACCCAAAAAGCACAAATAAATGCCTGAAACAACAGCATACAAACAGTACACTATGAAAAAACCGCCTGTGTATAAGCTTCTTGTCCATCCTGCTGCATTTTCCTTAAAGATATCCCACAGCCCAAATAAATATGTGATGCCCAGAAAAATAACTAAAACAACGGTCTCCACAATAGCTTGCAGCAGATAGTCATCCGCCTTTTCCATGCCGGGAATCAGGCCCAAAACTTTTCCGCTCCACTGCAAGGGTGCAATGAAAAGAAAGACTGCAAGAATGGCAAATATTATATTTGCCGGTGCCGAAAGGTTTCTCAATTTCTGTTTCATAACTTTAAATCTCCTCATTTGTGTTTAATTTGATATAAAAATATTCTATAGCATTTACTTTGACATTACAAGCTCCGGATAATCAAAATTCCTATCTATTATTTTACTTGAATTGAGCACTCCGTCAATGTCTAAAAAAAATCAGCCATTTACTGTCTTTCCGTAATGGTTAATGACACTCCGATTTCTGCCACAGGCGAGGAAATTGAGGATATAAAATGGACATTCAGAAGGACAAGAAAACCAAAGAAAATATAAAAGGAAAAAGAAAGAGAGGGCTCATCGTCCCTCTCTTTCTCGCCTATCAGTATGTCATCTACCGATGTGTGCAACAACCTGCTCAAGGCATACAGATTGTCGACCGTCGGAAGGCTCTCACCCTCTTGTGTCAAGCAGTTGACAACATTTTTCTTAAACTTTTTTCTTCCTCTTCATTATACCAGCTTCCGGCTAAATTACCACCGAAAGCTGATACATCTCCTTAGTTGCTTCTGTTGCTAAACTTCCACCTAAGCTCTATGGTCTTGTCGGCATACACGACTACCTTATCAAGCAGTACATCCAGAAGCTCGTCTGTAATCTCTGCGATTTCAGACTTACCTTCCAGAAACTGTATTCCACTGTTCTCAGACGGCATCTGGTTTTCCAGTGTAAAAATAGCTTCCTTCTGTGCCTCTATCTTCTCCCTGATTCCATCTATCATGGCTTCATAGGACTGCTTCTGCATAAGATATGTTTCCCTGTCTGTAACACCCTTTGCATAGGATTCGTATGCTGTCCGAAGCTCCAGTTCCAGTCTCCGGTGTGTATCTTCTGCCATAGCCAGTCTCTGCTTTGCCCCACGGATACGCTCATTATGTTGCTCTCTTTCCTTTTCCATAAGAAGCTTCAGCTTTGCAAGTCCTGATATCTGCTTGGAAAGCTCACCTTTTATGATACCATCAAGGTCTGTTACAAGTACCCGGTGGACACAGTTATTATTCTTCCTGTAGTTCACTTCACAGTTGAAAAATCTCTTGCCCAGGCGGTCCTTATGGTAGATCATATTTCTGCCGCAACAGTTGCAGACTAACCTTCCGGTATAGACCGATGCCTTTTTCCCTACCGGTGTAAAAGCCTCCGGCACAGTTCCCTTCATCGCTTGTACCTTCTCATATACTTCCTTTGAAACTATAGCTTCGTGATGGTTTGGTATCCGCTTCCATTCACTTGGCGGAAGCATCTTCTTACGTCGGGAACCAATCTCTTTCACACGGCTTTTCCCATACACAAAAGTACCGATATACATCTCGTTATTCAGGATGGAATTTACCTTATAATCTGTCCACAGGGGCGAATCCCCTTTGGTGTACATATTTGCGTATGTACCCTTTCTTCTGTGGTACGCCGCAGGAGTATCAATTCCTTCTCCGTTTAATGTCCTTACAATACCGGCAATACTCGCTCCACCTGCACGAAGCGTAAAAATGCTCTTCACAACAGCGGCTGCTTCCTCATCCACCAGAAGCTCACAGGCATTATTCTTGGATTTTAAATATCCAAAGGGAGCACATATCCCGATAAACATTCCCTTATCCTTCCTTGCCATTACTGCCGTAGATACCTTCTGCGAAAGATCCTTACTGTAAAAATCATACAGCAGAGCCTTAAACTGCACATCTATCTCACCGATACCGCCCACATAATCCTTACTGTCGTAATTATCGTTAATAGCTATAAAACGGATTCCCATAAAAGGAAATATCTGTTCAATATACTTCCCTGTTTCCAGATAGTTTCGTGCAAAACGGGACATATCCTTTACAATGATACAGTCCACCCTCTGCTCTTTTACCATAGCAAGAAGCTCCTGCATTCCCGGACGGTTCATGTTTGTGCCGGAATATCCGTCATCACACTTTTCCGTTACAGTCATGGAACGCAAATCTTCATGTGAGCTTATATAATCACGGATGATTCTACGCTGATTGGTAATACTGTTACTCTCATCCGCATTCACATCATCCTCCAAAGATAATCTTAAATACATAACCAGATTAGACATCTGTCCTACCTCCTTCATTCCACTTGGTTCTTCTCGGAAAACGGAATGTATCCGTATAACCAGTGGACTTATCACTGTTAAAACGGTACTGAATCTCCATATGCCGGTCCGCTGTCAGGGTAATCCCTGAAATAAGGGTTTCCACAAGCTCCGGTGTCAGAACCGACTTATCCTTTACGGATACAAGGGCATTTACAAATTTCTTCTGCTCCTTTGTATTACGAACAAAAGCTTTGTAATCCTTCTCAGCTTGTAACAGCTCCTTATCAAGCCTTACCCTTTCCTGCTCCTGCCTTCTATTGGCATCTTCAAGCTCATCCCTGCTAATCTCACCCTTTACATAGCTCCCGTAAAGTTCACTTCCTTCAAAGGAAAGACGCTCCGCACGCTTCTTCAAATCCGCTATCCTTGCCTTAAGCGTTGTTTCTGCCGGCTGGAAGCCTTTTTCCAAAGCATTCAGAAGCTTCTTTTTATCCGGCACAAGCTCCTTTACTGCCTTTTGCAAAGATTCAAACACCAGCAAATCCAGCTGTTCCTCGGATATCTTTATTACAGCTTCCTTATCCCTTTCCTCCACAGGCAGAGGATTGTGTCTGCAACGGTAATAATACAGTCGCACATCCCCTTCCCCGGAATAAATAATGGAAGATTCTCTCGAAAAATCACCACCACACACGGGACATTTTAAGATGCCCTTATACCTGTCTGCCGTCAGCGGTAAATCTTCTCTTGCCACAAAAGATTTCTTTTCCTTTTTCTTATCCACTACACTTCGGACTTCATAAAAAAGTTCTTTAGAAACAATAGCGTCATGGGCATCCTCATGGATAATCCACTCATTCTTTGACACCTTTTGTCTCTCCAAGCCCTGATACAGACACCTTTTTGTCTTTCCCTGCTGAAGCGTTCCTATATAGGCTTCATTGGAAAGAATCTGGGAAATGGTACCATTCTTCCATTCACTAAGAGGCTCCCCTTCCGTGATATAGGCAAGTTGCGTCTGCCTATATTCTTCCGGTATTCTGACCCCTGCCTGTGTCAGCTCCCTTGCAATGGCACGGTGGCTCATACCGCTCTTTGCCATCTGAAATATCTTTCTGACAATCTCAGCCGCAGGCTCATCTATAACAAGTCTGTGTCCATCATCCGTTTTCACGCTACTGTAGCCATAAGGTGCATGACCAAGCACACTGCCTCTTTCCATACAGCTTTGAAATGCCGAAGTAATACGCTTTGACACATCCTTTGCATACATATCATTTACAAGGTTCATAAGAGAAATCCCAAGCCCCTTGTTTCCGTTGTAATCCTCCACGGTATCAAAATGATCGTTTACTGAAATAAACCGCACACCCAGAAATGGCAGTATGGTTTCAATATAATTACCTGTTTCCAGATAATCACGTCCAAAACGGGACAAATCCTTTACAATAATGCAGTCTATCTTTCCTGCCCTCACATCATCCATCATTCGCATAAAATCATGGTCTGGTAAAAGTGGTTCCCGACACACCCCTGTCAAAATACTTCTGATAATGGGTTAGTTCCGGTCGCTCCTTGATAAAGTTTTCCATAATCATAAACTGACTTCTATGGAATCACTTTCCTGCCATCCTTTTCTACCGACAATCTGGCATACAGCGCAACATGATACTGCTTCTCTGTTGTAACATATGTTACAGTTTTATCCTTATCAGACGAAGGAACCTTATCCGCAAGTGCATTAAATCTTCCTTCTTTTCTTGCCATCCTAGGACACCTCCCTCATGGCTTCCGCTTCCAGTTCACCCTTTACAAGCTCTACCGCCTTTGCCATCTCATTACGGTACTTAAACACTATCTCTACCGTCTTGTCCTCATAGACTAAGATCTTGTCAATCAGAGAAACCAAAAGCATACGGTCCAGCTTTTCTATCTCCATATTTTCACGCAAGTCATCCAGCCACTGTCCTGCTGCAATTCCGTTTTCGTATATGGATTTTACAGTTGTCTCCTGCACCTTAATTGCAGCTGCAATCTCCGAAAGCTTGTTGCTGTAAATCTCCCTGTAGCGGTTAAACTGTTCCTGTGTAATAAGCTTCTCCTGTAAATCCGTATAAAGGGCAGATTTCATGGCACTGTATTCCTGCTCCTTTTCCTTTAACATCGCAATCTCCTTATCACGGTTTAGGGCTTCCTCAAAACGAATCTGCTTTGCATCTAAGATGCTTAACAACTTCTTGGTATCCGTAAGCTGCTTCACATACTTTCTGACCTCACCCAAAACAATCTCATTTAATACATCCACCTTGATACTGTGTCTGGTACATTCCTTCCCCCTGTTATAGCCGGAGCAGATATAGTATTCGTTCACCGTATCCTTATAAGGAACATTCCTGCTGACCAGTCCCCTTCCACAGTCACCGCAGAAAAGAAGCCCGGCATAAAGCTTTGGCTCTGTCATTCTTTCCTTTGCTCTTGTATCACGCTTCAAAAGCTCCTGCACCGCCTTAAAATCCGCTTCCGTAATAATCGGTGTGTGATTGTTCTCCACCCGAATCCACTGGGACTTTGGCTTTTCTATGGTCTTTTTCACCTTATAGCTTACCTTTTCTCGCTTCCCCTGTTCCAAAACACCGATATAAATCTCGTTAGAAAGGATGCGTAAAACTGCCTTTGGTGTCCACTTCGCCTCCGGATTCCTTTGAAAGCTGGTCTTAAACTTTTCCCCGTGAGCCTTTTTATACTCTGCCGGCGAAAGAGTTCCTCTTTCATTCAGCTTTGCCGCAATGGAATTGGCACTAAGCCCCATCAGCTTCCATGCAAAAATATCCTGCACAACCCTTGCCGCTTCCTCGTCAGGAACAATCTTATTTTTGTCCTTCTCATCCTTACGGTACCCGTAGCAGACAAAAGAACCGATATACTCTCCATTCATTCTTTTTACCTGCTGGTTACTGCGGGACTTTATGGAAATATCCCTGCAATAGCTCTCATTAACGAAATTCTTGACGGGTACAACCATATACCGGTCACTGCTGTTAGCGGTAAGACTGTCATAATTGTCATTGATAGCAATAAACCTAACATTCTTCTGTGGAAAATACTTCTGGATATAATTGCCTGCACCGATATACTCACGTCCAAGTCTGGATAAATCCTTGACGATAATGCAGTCAATCTCTCCTTTCTCCACCATGGCTATCATCTCCATAAAAGCCGGTCTTTCATAGTCCGTTCCCGAAAATCCGTCGTCACAGACCTCCTTAACCAGCTCTACATCCGGAAACCCCCGCACAAAGCTTTCTATCATCATACGCTGGCTTTTGATACTGTTACTCTCATCCGTACTGCCACGCTTATCATCATCTTCCCTTGAAAGACGAAGGTAGGCACAAGCACGGTATTTCATCTCACTCATAATGTTCTCCTTTCCCGGTGGCAGAATCTGCCACCGTCTGTAAATTCTCTAGTATTTCAGTGAAGCGACTCGATCAATATAGGCTGACAACAAATCCGTGATACTCTCCCCGGTATCTGAAAATGTGCTGATTACCTTGTATTCCCCATACTTTGTGGTATGAATATCCCCGGCAAGCTCACAACCTATAGTTTCCTCTATCTCTTCACTGACAGCTTTTTGTTCTATCAGTTCGTCCATTCTACTTCCTCCAGTTTTCACATTAGATTCATGGAAATGCACCTCAATTCCGCTTCGCTTCATCTCAGTCGTTGCATTTCCTCATTGTTAGCACGCAAAAAGACCGCCTCCATGGCATCAGAGTCTCCCTGCATACGCAGTCCAAACAGATACATGTTATCTGCTTCTTTTACTCTGTCTGCCATGAAAAGCGGTCACTTAATCTAATGTGCATCTCAACTGGAATTATTGCACTCTCTATTGCTTCTTCATTCAAACATATTCAGTTAATACGGTTGCAAGTACGACACTTCGCTGGCTGGGCTCCCTGTCGGTACCGGTAATCCGGTATTATCAGTTACGGTAATCTTTTTAGTGGAAAATATAACCACTGCAACCTGTGAGTCAGAGTATACATCAAAATCTCCCGACTGGCAAGTGAACATTAAATAAAATTTGCTCGAACCTGTTCCTTCCGTCAGTTTAGGCGATAGCGCACCTTCCCGGTCCGCCTGGCTGTGCCTTGATTCTATGATGTTACCTTCCTTACTGAATAGTAACTGTCCAACGCCAATCCTTAAAATACTTTGTATTGCTTGGTCTTAAACAGTTACAAGTAAAAGCTTTGATTCCTCATGTTCCGTAAGGTAAAAGGCAAAGTTTCCCTAGGGACTTGTTTTGCATCTTACCTTACGAAACATTTGTGAAAAAGGAAGTTTGCTGTTCTCACCTTATGAAGAATGTTACCGTTTCAGGTAACCTTGCAGCCACTGTTTCTTTTTTATCATCCACAGCCTGCATGGGTCTCTTCTGCTCAAGATCCTCTCCCACCCTTTGCGGAAGTGTCATTATATCTTCGCTCGTCCGTTACCGGAGTCATGGCGTAAGTCTGTTGTTCTTCATAAGCAGCTATTCAGTTGTTTAACGATAATCCCTGCTTCGATTATCTGTTTTCGCTTTTTTGATTATAGTTGACATTTTCTGCAAAATCAACTATTATTCTTATAAATCGTATTGATAATCGCTATTTTATGTTTAACACTTTAGCGATTTTCGCTATAGTTACGATACTATGTTTAACAAAGAAAGGCTGATATTATGGGCATTTATGAGAATTTTGAATCCATCAAGGATATGTTAGGATATAGAAAATTTACTACGGAAGAGATTATAGAGAAGGGTTATTTGTCAGAATCCAGCATTGCACAGATCGATAAAAAAATGGATGAAGCACACTCTGTGCTGTGCCACTTCCCTATTGGATATACCTATAATGAAAATAAAACATCCTTCTACCGGATTGCTCTGAGCGAGCAGTTCCAGATATTAAAGGAATACCCTGCTGGTACAAGTATTCTTGATTTTATTGCATTGGAAACAGAGGAAATCATTGCTTATATGAAAAATATGTCCGAAAACATTACTACCATGATTGAACAAAAGGCTTCCGCACCGGATGCAGATGGTATTATCCGCTTTAATTTCACGGATGTTACACAAACCGCTGTAAACTCCACACTGGCAGCACTCCAAAAGGACAACTTCTTTCTGTTCCTTGTTAACTGCTGTTTTCTCCAGTATGTAACGGAACTGTTTGTATATAACTTTTATCCGTTCATTGCACTGGAGCATTATAAAAAAATCTTAGGGAATGCTTTTAATTATGATGAGGATACCGACATTCTGATGCCGGAAGAAGCAGACGGATTATATGACATTGCAGAATTTATCAACTATGGTATACGCATGACCGCAGCATTTTTAGATTATCAGAAGGATTTATTAACCGCAGATTTTGATATGCTTCTTATGAAGGATAAGCTTTTCTCTGAATATGATACCTTACAGTACCTATATCTCATGGAGTCAAAGGACAATATGCGTGATACCTATACCAGCACAAGCTTCAATACGCACCTTATGCCTATCGGTGTTCATGCTTTTAACCACTTAGACATAGTAAATAAAATCATCGATGAAAATATGCCCGTCCGTGAGGTCTATGATATTAACTCCGTACAGGACTGGTTCCGTTATGAATTTATGTATCTTGCCAAAGGAAATGTATTGTATAAGCAATGCAAAAACTGTGGCAGATTCTTCATCCCCTCCGGCAGATTGGACAGCGAATATTGTGAACGCATTGATACAGCCAGTGGCAAGACTTGTAAAGAAGTAGGTGCCATCAACACCTTCGTAAAGAAGCATGAAAATGATGAAACTCCATCAGGCGTACACAAAAGCATACCGCTGGATGGACTCCAGAAAACGTACTATGTATATTTCCAAAAAAGAATTTACCGAATGGAGCAAAACTGCCCGTGAAAAGCGTAAACTCTGCGAAGAAGGACAGATTAGCCTTGAGGAATTTCAGTATTGGCTTGATAAGAGCAAGTGTCGATAAAACCCTTGTTCCTAATGCATATCTCGCTTTTAAACGAAACCTCCCTATGATTTGAGATGTTGTTTTATTATAATCATAACTAGCTCAAAATGTATTTTTGAATAGACAATGCGCGCGTATTTTTTAACTTTTATAATGTTTCTGAGAAAAAGAATCAGATTAACACAGAAACGACTGGATTGCAATTGAAAATTGTAATTCTTCACCCCGTGCAAAAGGTAAAACATCCTTTTTTGATTGTAAAGAATCAGTTTTGTTATAAAAAAGGTTACATACCACTGAATCAGTAACAACATGAATCGATTCCACATCCTTTTTGCTAGCATAAATCTATTCATGTACTTCCGTACCAGAAGAACTAATGACTTTTGTATGTCATAACTGTTCCCTTTTATGATCGAAGTGCCCTCAAATTAACATTTAAAAAATCGAACACACAAAAGGTGTTATTAATTATAATATTCCTTTTTTAATCCAACAATTAAATTAGAAATTATTAAAGCCACAACAATTGCAACTAACGTTACAATGCCGCTCTTTTCGAAATGATATACTTCCCCACTGATTGCTGTAGCCACATCAATATTCACAATATTTAATGGATTATATTCTTTCATTTTGGGAATTAAATTAATCAAGAATAAAACTCCTATACAACTTACTATCAATAATAAGCTAACATAACCTCCTTTACAGACTACATTTGTGCATATAATTAAAGCAATTAGAAATACGCCAAATAGCCATGAACAAAATAGCAATGGCATCACTCCAGTAAAGTTCACATCCGGAAAAAGTACTTTCGTGTACAAGCTACATGAAAAAAAGCTAACTACAAGTGATACAGTCCAATTAATGACCAATGCACAAAATTTTGCATTAACAACTTCTCTTATTGCTAATCCTTTAGAAAACGGAATTATCAATGTTCCTTTTATAAGCTCATTTCCTAAAGTGTTATAAAATATAATTACAAAAACGACAAATCCTAACTGTGAAATATTTTTAAAATATTGAGCCCAAGCATCTATATATGTCGGGTCTGGCATTTGTAGATTAATTAAATCAGTTGATAATGCACCAATAACTTCGGTTGTATACTTTGCTCCAATTGGACTTATTACGCCTAACAAAAAAAATCAAAAGAACAACTATCAGCAACCTTAAATGTTGCAACCTGTTCCCACAATTCTTTTTTAAGATACGCATAAAACCCTTTCATTGCACAACCTCCATATAAGTATCTTCCAAGGTTCTTTCAATCCTCTGAATTCCGTTAATCTGATATTCTTGTTCCCCAATCCATTTAAATAATTCAGGAACTATTTCCTTTGTCTCTAACCTAATGAATACATCATTATTTTCTTCTTGTAATTCTGCGAACTTAATAATCTGTCGAGCATCATTAACCAAACGTTTTCTTTCCGTTTCATCCTGACAACTGACTCTGATTTTCACACTTTCATCTGTCTTGGTTAATTCATCAATAGTTCCATATCGCAATAACTTACCATTCTCAAGAATACCTACATAATCACTTATCTCCTCAACATCTGATAAAATATGAGACGAAAAGATGATACTCGTCTGTTCCTTCGCTTTCTTTAATAAATTTAAAATTTCTCTTCTACCTACTGGATCTAGTGCCGACGTTGGTTCATCACAAATCAGTAAATGAGGTTCATTCAACAACGCTTGAGCTATGCCAAGTCTCTGCTTCATCCCTCTTGAAAATCCTCTAATTTTTCTATTCTTATCATTTTCAAGCCCCACCAACCTAATAAGTTCTTCTGCCTTTTCCTTGCACTCTTTTTTACGCATCTTACTAATTTCACCACAAAACATCAAATATTGCATCGGCGTATAAAATTCATAAAATTCTGGTACATCCGGAAGGTAACCTATTTTAGTGTAACAAACACCTTTCCCTTTTGTAATATCATTACCCAAAAATGTAATTGTCCCAGAATCAGGATACAAAAACTTCATAATCATTTTCATGGTTGTAGTTTTTCCTGCTCCGTTTCGCCCAACAAAACCCATGATTGTATTTTGTAACACTGCAAACGAAAGATTCGAAATAACTTGCTTTTTCTTGAATGCTTTACTTATTCCTTTTACTTCTAATACAATACTCATAATTGGTCTCCATTACCCTTTCCAAATACAAAGTACAAAATTGGTCCGATTATTTGAATCAAAAGAACTATAACAGTCCAAACAGTCTTGTTACCATTTCTGCAACCATACATCCTATGAATTCCAAGCAAAGCCAAAATTGCTAAAATAACCTCCACTACTACAATAGGTATCACAATTATCAATAATTCACCAGTCATCATTGTCATCTTCCCCTTTCCTATAACCCCAATTTTTTCATCGCAACTTTCTTCGTAATATTGTATACATAAACTTCAATAAGCATTAAATACAAAACGGTCATGAAATATAACACTTGATTACTTAATAAGTGCAAAAAAACACATTCCATTGGAATACACAACAAAACAGATGCACATAACATCTGCAAGGGCATTGTAATACTTTGTTTAATAACTGTTATAGGATTTTCCCACTCAGTACTTCCCAGCAAGAGATCTAAAAGAATTCCTACATTTCCCATAACAATTATAAAAGTTATTAGGCACAGAAATACACTTATCATTTTTATAATATCTATTTCCTTGCCAATTGCGTATACAGAACCAATACTATCAATTATTGCAAAAGGTAAACTACATACCAAAAACACTTTTATTTTCGAATGCAATATTTTTTTGAATCTAATGGGTTTGCTCTTTAATACATCCAAGCATTTTCCTTCTATAGATATGCTACAATAAGTCGGGTTGGCAACCCCAAATACAAAGCAAATTAATAAAGGTAATACTCCGTTAATTTCATTCATATAGCCTGTCTTCGTTAGGTATTCATGCATTAATTCTTTTGGAATCACACAAAAAATCATTAATAATATCGAAAAAATTATTATCGGAGCCAAAGAATTCATTGCATATACTTTTGAACTATAGAATGCAGCTTTTTCTTTCCTATACAATGCTTTTGAGGAAGTTACTCCAGTCAATTTTAAATTTTTGTTCCGATTTGATTCTCTTTTCCATTCCAAATTTCTCAATGTATCACCGTAGTTACAACTAATTTTATATGCTATTATCAGCAAAAGAGTCATTTCCACAGCAATCATGATTATCAAAAAAAGACATCACAAATATTATAAAATCCCTTTTGAGAACTACAAGCAATCCCATATCCTACAAGACCAGTTATTATTACTTCCACAAGAATCCCGAATATTCCAAACCACTTTGACTTTTGAAACAAAAATTCTAGCAAACTTCCAAACACAGAAATTAAAAATGAAGCAAATATCAATAACAATAATCCCAAAATAATATACGTTGCAGGCAAATTTCTTGAAAAACATAAACAATGGTATAAGAAAACCAACAACAATATTCCATCTCAGTGTCATTACTACTGTTGTCATTAATTTTGCCAAAACAATATAAAATGTTTTTACTGGAAGATATGAAATTAGTACATATTGTTCATAATCATATAAAACTCTTTTTATATTAATCCCGTAATCGTATATTGCCGCAACAAGAGAAAGTCCATATACATAAAATAAAGAATTCTCGATTATCTGCGTTTTTTTTATTTGGGTCAGTAATATGCCCCCATACAGTACCATAATTCCAAAAATAAAGAACCAGAGAAAGAGTTCTTTCATCCTCACATTTTTGCTCGGCTTTAATAAATGGATGTTCGACATTTCCATTTTCAGAATATTATTCAGCACTTTCATTTGACTCTCCTACTAGCAGTTTTTGCAAACAGCCGGAATGATTTACATTTGCAATTTCATCATCTATCAGAATATTACCATTTTTGATTACTACTACTTTATCTGAAATCCTTGTCACAATATCAAGCATGTGCGAAGAAAACAAAATACCTGCCCCTCTCTCTCGTTCAGCATTAATCACTTTAATCAGCTGTTCTACTGTAGACGGATCCAAGCCTGTAAAAGGCTCATCCATTACAATCAAGTTAGGTTCATGAATAATAGCTGCCATAATCAATAATTTCTGCTTCATCCCTCTCGAATAAGCAGAAACAGGTTTATGTATTACATCTTCCATCTGTAGCATATATACCAAATTTGCAATTCTTTCCTCTTTAGCTGCTTTTGAAATATCATAAAAACTACTAATCAAATCAAGATACTGACGTCCTGTCAGATAGTGATACACAGCTTGATTATCCGGTATATAACCTAACTCTGCCTTACACAATACACTCTCTTTCTTTAATGATTTGCCATTGATAAATATTTCTCCTGCATCTGCTTCCTGTGCTCCTACAATACACCGAATAATGCTACTTTTCCCCGCTCCATTATTGCCAACTAACCCACATATTTCGCCAGCATCCACTTGAAAGCTTACTTCTTTTAGTGCATTTTCCTTTCCCGGATATGATTTTGATACTTCATTTACACTTAACATATTCGTATTTTCCTTCATTATCAAAGCTTCCTATCATAAAAAATCTTGTGTATAGATTTGTTGCAATTATATCACAACCAGCTATTAAAAACAACATTTTGAAAAAAGCACACAATACATATCTGTGAGACTAATGAGGTTTAGTCTCTGACTTTAAACATATACTTATTTTCAACTTTATCAATTACTGTAATATCAAGCCAAACACAATGAGTTCCTTCTCTTTTTCAATCGCTGATATTTTCCCCTCTATTTCAAATCCGTTAATAATCAGACAGGCTACTGTTCTTCTGTTACTGTTATACAGAGAAACTTGACATTTTGCACTATTATAATTCTTCTGCAATTCTTCCTTCAATTTTTTTATTAGATTAGTTGCTACAGAATGTCGTCTAGATTTTTCCAGCACATGCAATGCCACAATCGTCCAGATTTGGTCAACATTAGGACTAATCGCAGATATCACACCTTGAACTTCATGACTCTCATCATCAATAGCAAGAATTGAGATTTCCATTTTATGTTCAATACGCATACCAACTGCTGATTCATTCATATACATCTGTTCAATAGCAGATGGTGTAATCTCATCCTTGTGTTCGAATAAATACCTTATTAACACTTGAACATCTTTTTTTTCACAAATTTGATAAATCATAATTTCCTCCTTCTAACCTTTATTCCACCACAAAAATACGCGTTCATCAATCATATGCTGAATAAAAGCATATATGTCATCCAACAATGTACTTCTTGTAACGCCCTTATATTCCTCCATCATCTGATTAGCGATTTCTCCAATTGTATGCTTACCATCGCACTTTATGAAAATATCTGTTGCAACAGGATTCAAAATATCTAACATTCCTGTTACCGGGTGTTGATATATAATATAGTCATTATTCTCTCCATCTAATCTCCATCTAAAATTTAACTTAACTGGAATTTTATTCTCTTGCAATGTATTCATTTATACCTCTCCTATCATTAATCTTTCTTCTAAAGTGTCTATCAATGTGCCATTTCCTCGTTCATCCATCTTCTTAGCAAGTTCTAACATTTCAGGATTATGCCACCCCATCTTCATACGATCCCAAATTTCCTTTAAAGACTCTTTTTTCAAATCACCAAAATATGCATCAATATACGGTGATATACCCACCAATCCTTCTGAATTAATACGTGCAACAATTGCATATCCATTTTTAACACCAAATTGAACATGCTCTGCAGGACTTCTAAACTCAATTGGTATCCCTTTACCACGCTGATTATAAATAAATGTCTCAAATCTCCTAATCTGCTTCTCCGTAGCATAGATACTTTCCTCATGCCCTTTTACACGACCAGATATGGAAAGTTTCTGGGTTCGAAAAGAGCTAACTCCTAATGACTCACATAATTTATATGTATTCTCTAAATCATCAATATTGTATTTCGTTGTAGCAAAAGAAACTTTTACTTGCTTTCCTTTTGCTACAAAGGCCTTAATTGTAGTTACTGCCTCATCAAAAGATCCTTCACGTCCACGTACCCTGTCATGAATCTCACTTGTAGAGCCATCTAAGCTAACTTGAATCATACTTACATATTCACAAATTTGATTAATCTTAGCCGGCGTCATGCATCCACCACTAAAAATACTTCCAACAAGTACACCATTAGTCCTAAAATAACGCAACAAGTCCAAATACTCAGGACATGCCAAAGGCTCCCCTCCTGTTAAACAAACTTGAAAAATTCCAGCTTCAATCAACTGATTGGCAATTTCCATTTTCTTTTCGAAGATAATTCCTGAGTTCTTCGGTTGTGAGAATCATTATAGCAATAAATACACTTGTTAGGGCACCCGCTCGTCAATTCCCACATTACATATAAAGGTGCTGAAAATCCCCCCTTTAGGCACCAGATTCGCATTGGCAAATTGAATGAAATTATCCCCTTCTGTAACTGTACTTATATCCGCGTTAGTATTTCCAAATACATTTATAAACTTACTCATATCTTTTTTCACAAATCCTTTCTCTTTAAATAATTTTTGCAAATCAATTATGTTCTTTACATTTTGAAGTGTTTCATCTTTCTGAATTATTTCCCAACCTTTTGCAAATCCCTTTTGCCATGCGTCTTGAAAATCAGCATATTCAAATAGATTTCCATAGATATACGGAATATATCCATTCAACATTAAATCACCTTCCGGCGAAATAATTCCACCCCAATTGATTTTATCCTTCATTCCCTTTATTACCGCTTTAGATTGATCAACAAATCTCACGCATAACATACCCTCTTTTGCATTATTTATAGCATATTTTTTTGTCACTCTTTCAATTTCTTTTTGAATTTCATCAATATCTTCAAAATTTAATGCCAAACCTTTATCGTAGGTCATATAATTCATAGCTACAACCGGTTGTATACGAATTTCGTTCACATTATGATTTATCATTTCTTGGACCAAAGGCTCAATCTCTTTCTTATTTTTCTTAGTAATAACCATTTCAACACTGGTAAATATTTTCCCCAAGCCGTATTTATCTATATAGGAAATCAACCTCTTTGCTGAATCACATGCCCCTTCGCGCCCTCTCTGATAATCATTAATCTTTGAATTTACCGAATCCAACGAAATATTAAAAGCCACTAACGAATTTCTACATAATCTTTCTATTTGCATCTCGTCAATTAACAATCCGGGCGAACAAATCATTGTAGATATACCTGCATCAGTAAATTTTTCTACCAATCTTTCTAAATCATTGCACAGTAAGGGATCTCCCCCTGATAAAGAAATCATAAAAATTTTCATAGCTATTAATTCATCAGCCAACTTCATGCGTTGCTCACTAGTCATATCATTAGTCTTTTTAGGAAACCCACCAGAGCAATAGATACAATTAGACATACACTTTCCTGTAAGTTCCCAAACCAACGAAATCGGTGCCTGAAAAGAATTAAGTGTTTCAAATTCTTTTGGTACAATTATTTCTCCACCAATCCATTGTTCCAAATTTTCACTCGTTACAATCGTCTTCAATGCATTACCTGTTTAAAGGAACAAATAAATTCCTCTTTTCTTTCCTTTCTCGCCAAAGGACAACTGAATTCACATCGTTCACCACACCTTTGACATTTTATAAACTCTGCGCCTCTAATCCAATTCAACACAGATGAATCCTTCCATATCTGCTTCATGTCTTTTTCTAATAAATTATTCTTTTCTTCCTTTAACACATGCTCGTCAGAGGGGCAAAGTTTTACATCTCCATATGGATCGACAGTACAATGTATTTTCCCAGCACCGCATGCTGGCATTATCCCACTGGAATCAAATACCTTTGCATATCTGCCTTCATCACCAATATTTAACATATTAGGAGTACATAACACCATGTCAGTCTCTCCATATTTTTCGTCAAACCACTGTACTACATCCTTATAAAATGCACGCAATTCCTCCACATCATCTTCTTGAAAGGCCAACTGTGTATTAACCTTAGCTCTTCCACCACTTTCAAGAGGAACTACACACACCTCTCTTACCCCAATCTCATAAGCCTTATCAACAATCTTTTTCAAACCAAAAATATTCATTTTTGTTTCCATTACATTGCATCTCACTGGAATTCCATTTTCAATGCATGCTTTAATTCCTCGAATTGTTGCATCAAAAGAACCCGCTACTCCTCTAAAGCAATCATATGTTTTCGCATCATAACCATCCATATTGCTCTCTACTTTTTCACATCCTGTTGATTTTAACCCTTTTGCTAATTTATCATCAATCAATGTAGCATTCGACAAAAGACAATAGCTAGCTCCCTTGCTCTGAATATACTTTGCTATATCCAATAAATCTTTCCGCATAGTAGCCTCGCCACCCGAAAGCAGAATTTCAAAAACACCAGCCTCTAAAATATTATCTATTACCTTATACCACTGCTGTGTTGTTAACTCTCCTTCAATATATCCCTTTTCGTTATATTTACAGAAATCCGCATCTGCAAAACAATGAACACATTTCAAATTACAAATGTGTGTTAATTCAATCAATACCTTTAATGGCGCCGAAAGAACATATGGTGGTAATCCCAATGTATAATTTCTATCATACATATCTTGCGTAGGAATCTTTTTCATATTTATACAATCTTTTTTAACATCTTTACCATTTTGAATAAATTTACTTGCTGTTAAATATGATAAATACTCCTGCAAATCATCTTTAATCAAGTGTGGATCTGCTTCATACTCGCTTAACAGATACTGTTCAATTTCTTCTTGAGTCTTTCCTTGCTGACATAGTGATAATATTTCATATGCAGAGTCATTTAACAGTTCAATTACCAATCTATCTCTTTCATAATATATTCCGCCGAACGCTTCTTTTCTTATTCGTCCTACTATAGTTGGTTTTACATTCTTCATCACATCTTCCATTTTATACTCCTCTTATTCCGAAAGCCTTTGATAATTTTAATTTAGAGTCATATCTTAAATATTTGAATTATATTAGCACATCAATAAAACCATATTAACCTTAAAAATGTCACACTTTAGCCCTATCTTAAAGCAATACATTTTTCAAGATAGATAACATAACTAACACAAGAATCTATACCAAAAGAATCTGTGACATGTAAAAACATGTCACAGATTAGAAAATATAATAAATGTATTTTCTATTACTAAATTATGTAGCGGGCCATACCCATCCAAATACAATTCCAATTGCCCACAGTACAACTGCGCCAATTGCCAGACCATACTCGTTATCAACACTTGATAATCTTAATGTGGCTGGAGAATGATATTCTTTCATGTCTTTTCCTCCCTTCAAAATTTATATAAATCGCAAACTGTTAAGTTTTCGATTCATACCTTAGTTGTTTATTTGCTCTATATAAAATTCAAATCTTGATTTTAAATAATATTTCGAATAATCTTCCCTTGCTATACACTAAATACACATTTTCACTGTCAGAATAACCCGTTTCTTTTCTTATAACACACTTATTCTTCTACTAACACTAAATTAAAACATAGCACTTTTTCATTGCAACCCAACTATCATAACCAAACTGTCTTAATCATCTACTTTGTACCTGTATATTTCTATATGTTTGCCAGCATAAATATAATACGACATTATATCAACTCATTATTGGTATTTGCATTCGCAAGACAGGTACATAACAGATACATTGCACAAAAATCAATCTTCCGTGCTTTGATTTTCTTGTATTATTTACTAATTTTTCTGTTGACATATTTGATATAATGTCGTATTATATCAACTTACAAATCAAGTAATTCCAATCGTTTTCTTTTTTCCGAAGATGATGTTTTTGTATAAATCCAAGTAGTTTCCAATCGACTATGCCCCAAAATATCGGCAAGCTCTGTTATATCCCCTACCTTTTCCATGTAATTCTTTGCAAATAAATGTCTAAAAGAATGTGGAAACACCGTTTCCTCTGGTATTCCTATTCCTTTGGCAATGTTTTTTAAACCCTTCCACACCGCAGCCGAAGTTATAACTTTCCCCTCTTTCCTGCCGGTAAAAACTATTCCTTCCCTTATGCCAACATCATTACAATATTGCAATAATTCAATACACAAGCGTTCTGAAAAGTATATATACCTATATTTTCCCTTGTTCCAGATTTGGGTATACCCATCTGTGATAGCACCGACCGTCACATACTTTAATTCTCCAACTCGTAATCCCGTTCCAGCTATCGTTCTCATAATATGATACAGCTTTATTCTTCCGGTATCCTTTGCATATTTTAACATTGCAAAATAATTTTCCTTACTTATCATTTTGTCTAAAATATTTGGTGCCTGTATACGCTCTGTACGCACTACCACATCTGAGAACCCAAGCCATCTAAGATAACGATTAATTGAAATAATTTTTGAATTTACACTTGCCGCCTTATATTTCTTTTTTAATTCTTTTTTATACGAAACTATCATTTCTTTCGTAATAACTGTTTCCTCTACTTTTTCTAACCATTGCCTGATATCTGTAAGATATTTGTGAATTGTTCTTACAGATAATTCCTGCAATTCCATCTCTTTTTCATACTCCCTTAGCCTTTCTTCCGCTTGTACCTTTTCTAAATACATCAACTTTTCCTCCTTGTAAACACTACATTTCTATAGGTAATATTGCTTTTCGCCCCTATTACACAACCATCCGCCCCTAACAAAACAACAAAAGGAGGTTTACTCCACACTTGTGTAAAAACCTCCTCTACCATTACCTACTTTTTCCTTTATTCTCATAATCTCTTTGCAATATAATATCCGCTTCCTCTCGTTGTTCTGACTTCTTATCCTTCGATACAGCCTCTAAACGAATAAATTCATCCAGCATATCAGCACTATACTTGTATACAATACCTATCGAATTCATCTTGCTAACAAATCTGTGAATTCTCTCTTGCACATCACAATCTTCCAGACCAATCCATTCAACCTTTTCCTTATCCGTCAGAGTTTCGTATCGTTCCTTTGTCATCTCCGGCTCATTTACCGGATGATAAGTTTCTTCCACTACTTCCTCAGCAACCCGCTCTGCAAATCCCTCTGTATCCTCTGAAAAAGCTTCGGATAACGGAACCGTTTCTGATACCGGCTCCGTTATCGTTTCCGATACTAAGGAAACTGTTGGTTCCACAAATGGCTCCGTTCTCTCCGCCGGCCCATAAACGGTGCTTTCCGTTTCAACCGTTTTCTCCTCATAGGCTTCATATTCAGGATAAGAAATCGTTTCACTCTCAAACTCCGGCACATCCACCACATAAAGATTCTCTATATCCACATCATCTGGTATCTCCAAATGTGCGTAGGTACTTTCGCTTAGACAACGGTTAATGGTTCCAAGCTCACTTTTAGCTTCCTTACGCTTCTCCTTAAGTTCTGCCAGCTGTTCCCTGTAGTGTGCTTCGTGATACAGATAAACAGTAACATCCCCACCCTTTTCATACTGGTACTTTTGACGGGCATGTTCGTTATAAAGCTCCTTCTTTTTTGCATCAATATCAGCTATCTTTCTCTCTGCCACACGCTTTACATCAAACACATCATTCCACCCGTTTATACCGGTACGGTTGAGAAAAAGATACTCCTCCTGCAACTCCTTCATACGGATAAGGTCCTGCTGATACCTTGTGTACTTATACTGAAAACGATACTTCTGCACCACACACATCCGGTACAGTTTCCCATAATATCTCTGCTGAAATGCATTCTTTGGTTTCTTTATAAGAGCATATCCCGGCTGATATACTGGTAGTGCCACATACTTGTAAGGGTGCGGCTGTTCGTAGTATTCCTGCAAATTCTGTAGCGAAAACTCTTCATCAAGCGTATCCAACCTTCTGCTTCGCCTCATGCCATCTGCTTTTACGGAAATATGGGCACCTACCTTTACCTCATAGCCAAGCTTTTCCATAAGGAAAACAAATTCTTCAAAGCTTTCTGCCTTATTCCTGCAATACAGCATATCTCCCGTTATGAAATCTTTCCAGCTCTGCTCCTTCTCCCACTGCTTACGATTCATATTCACAGGGTCCTTACTGTACTCCGCAGCCACTATGGACAAGCCGTATTCCTCACACAGCCTGTTGGTAATGGGCTGTATGATATCTTTCCAGTCCCCTTTTCTATAGTCGTACTTCCTGCCGTTAATCATATTCACACTGTTAAACACAAGATGTGAATGAAGATGATCCTTATCCGTATGAACAGCAAATACCGCTTCATACTCACCACCTAAAAATTCCTCGGCAAACCTTTGCACAATGTCATACATCTGCTCTGTGGTTCCTTCTCCCGGCTTTAAGGATATGATAAAGTGATATCCCTGCCTGCCACCGACCTGTCCAAACATCTCCTTCGTGCCTATCATCTGCTCGTAGGCATAATCCGGCAGGCAGTTTATACCGCCCACCAGACTTCTGTTCTCCGTCTTCGCCTCATTGCAGATATATTCAAGAGAATGCTTTAAGTGTGCCGCCACATTCCCCGCCTTTCCTGCCTTCATATACATAATCTTTGTAATTGCCAAACCTATCTCCACCTTTCTATCAGTTCCTTAAGAAGCTCCAAAACTGCATCCAAAGCCTCTTTCATCCTGCGTGCATCCGTACTCCCAAACCATCCGGTTTCATTACAGTGCTTTGCCATCTGATTGATATTGGTGGCAATGCCACTAACCTGCCTGATAAGGTTCCTTCTGTCCTCTGCGTGCGTTGCATCCACACCGCCATGAATGATAAGCTCGCGCACATACTTACTTTCATTCATCCTGGCAGCCTTTGCACCCTCGGACAGCTTCCTTGATTCATAATCCGACAGACGGAAGGTTCGGTTCTGCCTTGCCGTCCGACTCTTTGTTGTTATCTGTTTCTCCTTCATCGTAAATTCCTCCAATCATTAAAATCTGTTGCTTATCTGTTTTCTGTTCCGCTCAATGCTCCCATGCATTTCTACAGGAACCGCTTCTGAAATCTCTCCCTAACGAAATGGACAGAATTTCTTTCAGATAAAAACTGCAAGATACGGAAATCGCAATGCGTTTCCAATCTTGTTAGGGGCTGTTGCCCCTAAAACCCCGATATAAATACCTATATTTCACGAGAAAATATCCTTTTCTGCATATTTCCTGTAAAACAAAAAGCAGGCATATCGGCAAAAGCGTTAAACACTTTTTGCCAAAATCCTGCTCTTGTTATACAGACCGTTATACAGATAAAAAGGGCAATAAAAAAACTGTTAAACACATTTGTCGTTTTTCTTCCTAAATGTTTAACAGTTTCTATCACTTTTCCTATTCTGTTTTACGGTTTGTTTGACAGTTTTCAGCCTAATCCTCGTCATCATCATCGCCGAACATGGCAGCCAGAGAGGCGGCAGTACCACCATCCATCGGTTCATCTGAATACCCCAGCAGATTTTCAGGCAATTCATACTCCTCTTCTGCGGTTTCAGTCTTTGCGGATTCGGTTGCCATCTCTGTTGGTGTAGTCTGCTGTACCACATTCACAGGCATAGCCTGCATCGGAGCGTAGGGCATTGGCACCTGCATCTGCGGATAACAAAACCCCTGATGCCCCATAGCTCCTACAACTGTTGCAAGGGTCTGAGTGATTGCATTCTGCACAATCTTCTCGATTTCAACCCTGCTCTGCTCGGCATAGTCTTTCACAAACCTCTGCACGGTTTCCAACATATCAAGCTGCTCCCTGCTTTTCGCCTCTCCCCGAAGGAAAGACAGCACTGCCCACTTTAATGCTTCCGTATAAGATTCATAAATCTGCTGTTGAATTACCACCTCGTCCAACCAGTCCATAATCTCCTGATCCTCACGGTTTTTCGGGTTGATACGAAACGCTACTGTTTTTGCAGCCATAGCTCCACCCCCTTTACACCAGATTCTGTGCAAGGTACTGATAACCAAGAGCATTTGCACGGACATCCGTTACATATCTCACATTGTCACCGGTACAGCTTCCAAAACGCCTCATAACACCTGCACCGCCTCCGACATACACCACATTGGTAAAGTCAAAGTCGATTTTCAGTTCACGAAGTTTTGCTTCCACCTCAAGAGCGTAACGCTTAAGACCCGCATTAATGGTATCCATAATGGCAGCCTTATTGTTTGCAATGGCATCGGTATCTCCCTTTTCAATCACCTCATTGATGATATACTCCGGAATCTCCTTTCCATGGACTGCATAGCATTCCTTCTGAATACGGTCAATGGCTGTAATCAGTCCCAGCTGATAGGTGTGGCAGTCATCAAGCACAGGAACCTTATTTACTACCGACATAATATCCAACGTCCAGGAACCACAGTCAACCGCTGTCAGTCTGTCCATGCCATCCATTCGGTTTGCAATGGCTGCGTGACACTGAGCAAATACCCTGACCTTTCCAAAGTGAATGACATATCTGACGCCCTCATAATGAAACCCTACCTTATCGTTAGCTCTCAGATAGTTCTTAAATGCCTTCTTCTCTTTTCCGTACAGGGTAAGCGGAACTCCAACAGCCAAATCCACCTTTTGCACGGTTGAATAGCCAACCCTTTTTATCTCCCTGGCAATCGCAACCAGCGTCAGCAGATAATAGTTGTCATTCTCCGTCTTAGTTTCCTGCTTTCCCATTCTTCCCTGACCAACAACATAAATCTTTCCCCTGTATTCCAGTACATTCTCCTTCGTTGCCGGCATGGTCTTAAGTTCCTTAATTCCATTCTCAAAAATGAAGTTTGGTGTCTTTATGGAACTCCAGCCGTGGTCAATGGCAATCAGTCTTGGCATAAGTCCGTCTACAAGCTTAATGCCATTTGCTTCGTTTGTGTTCATGTTACTTCTTTCTCTTATAGATTCTCTCATATAAACCTCTTTCTCCGGCAATTCGGGTGCCGGTCCCAAAATAATCTTCTACCGATAAAAGGTGGCAGCTAAGCCACCACCTTCCTCTTAAACTAAACTTCCTAATGATACTGATAAACAATATCTGAAAGCACTACTTCTTCTGCAATGCTTTTTGCCTGTTCCCTGAGCTTCCACATTTCCATTGTGGAGCCGGGATGTTCAGGCGGATGCTTTTTCAAATGCTGACTGGTAATGGTATCAAGCATTTTGTAAGCCTCTTCATTTACCTCATGTGCCTGACTGTTAATACATCCAAGCCTTGCAAGGGTTCTGTACCTCTGCTTATGATTTTCCTTCATATAGGACAACCACAGCAATCCGTACTTCCCTACTGCCGACAGCTCCATATCCTTCGGAATTGTCAGCACCGGATATAATATTCCGTCCCTTTCCACATAAGGAATCTTAATCCTTCCCATGGCATATCGCCCCCTTTCCTAAAATCTGCCTTAACGATAGCACCGAAACTCATAGAAATCCGTATGCGTACCCTGATACACTCCTGCACATTCAATGTAAAAATACGGGTCTACTTCCAGTACCATCATTCCGGCTATGTAATCCGCTATCTCTTCTTCACTGTAAAGCCTTCTTCTACTAATGGTGGAAGCAAGGTTCAGATTAGTTTCCACAAATACGGAATAATAACCGCAACCATCATAAGGGTAATACTCGTTGTATTCTACCTGTGTAATCTTCCCCTCTGCCAACAGATTGTCCAGATTTTCAGGAAGAGAAATCATCCCTGCCGCCTTACACTTATCAATGGCAAGTCTCGCCACACGGTCAGCATCATACCCTACATACTCTGCCTGCGGTATCTCAAAGGTAATCTCAAATACCGGACTCCCGTCAGCAGGATTGCCACGGTCATCTGTCTCAGCTTCATCTGTGGTTGGTGTCTGCGTAGTCGGCTCCTGCGTTGTTGGTTCCTGTGTTGTTGCTTCCTGCGTTTGCGATTCTTCACTTACAGATGGTGTCGGAGTAGATTGCTCCGTTGAACTCTCCTGCTGTTCAGTTCCCTGTGGATTAACAGGCATATCTTCCTCGGAAGATGTCTGCGATGTCGCTTCTTCCTTTTCTGTTTCAACAACCTGCTCCTGCTCAGTCAAATCCGTGTTTTCTTCGGTAGTGGCTATAGCATCTTCTATAATAGCAACCGCTTCTGATAATATATCCGTCTCTGAATCTGATACATCCTCAGTCACATCCACACACTCTGTCATATCCACAGTACCGCCTGCATATCTTCCCTTACAGCCCTATTAGAACACCCTACAGCCACCATAAGACTACACAACACCAACATTAACCATACCTTTTTCATCATACAAATCGCTCCCTTCTACTGTGGTACTGCTGCTTTTGCAAAAATCAGAAAGACTCTTGCAACCAGTACGAATAACAACAAAAACAACTTTCCTCCATAAAGAACTGCCTTCAATACAAAAAGTACACTCTTCAAAAGGAACTTCACTACTGCAATCAAAATGCTTCCTAATCCCATACAGGACCTCCTCTCTAAGCATTTCCTCTACAAGTGACCAAACTTAAGGAAATGCTGTCACTACTTGTTCCAATGCAGCCACGCATCGGAAGGGTAAAAAAATACACCATCCCAAACTAACTTCTTATCGAAGTCTAAGCTTAAGATGGTGTAGTCCATACCCACTCTTGGTTTCATATTCAGTTTTTACAGGTGCCTTTCTCCACCTTTTTTACCGTAACTGATTAAAATTGATACAATGGACTAACCTCTGAAACGCCCTATTTATAAGGCTTTCTTAAGCTTGTCACTATTATATCTCAATCCCCGTTCTCCCATTTCGACACCGCCTGTCTTGTCACATTACATGCCTCAGCAATGTCATCCTGTGTAAGCTGATTCTTTTTTCTGTAAAACTTAATATTGTCACCTATCAAAATAAATACCTCCAATTCAATTTATACCCAAAATTATACCGACAGGTGGCTGAAAGTAAAGAAAACATTGGTTGCAAATGCGCAACTTTGGGAGGGTTGCTATTCAATCTTGCTTTTTATGTCTATAAAGCATATATCTTTTCTGTCCCAAGATGCTCAAATGGTCTAAACAGTTCTCTTAAGGAATCTGACTTCGACCAATCAATCTTAGAAACAAATGTTCCAAATGAGCGCATTGCATTTTTAGGATTTACCTGATTGAGAAGAAATTTCCATTTCCATTCCCATACACGCCTTCTGCTTTGATTCCGTCTGTGTCTTTTCTTTCACCTCTTCCGCAGCGTACACTCCCTGTTGTGTTTTCTTTGAAAAAAAGACGGACATACATGCCCGCCTTCTCCATGGTTATTTTCTCGTTTCATTTTTTAACTATCGTTTCTATGAATTCAAATTTTCTCTGCGTTTCTTTACAGTAATAATCAATCCCGTTCCGGAAAGAATTAATAGTATAAACAGCCATACACTCGGTGTGTTGTCCCCGGTTTTAGGTGCAGTCACATCCTTCTTATCAGTTCCACTCGATGGCTTGTCATCAGAGGAATCGCTATTGTTATTGACATTCTGGTTGTTATTACTGTTATCAGAGGTATTTGCTTTGATGGTAAATGTGGTGCTTGCAGAACCATCCGTCCAAAGGATTTCAACTGTATTGGTTCCTGCCGAAAGTGTATTCAGGTAGGAAGCTTTCAGTGTGATAATGGTAGAGCCTTCCTTTGCAGTGTAGTTGCTCCTGTCTATCAAATTTCCGTCCACCTTAACTCCGGTAAACTTGGAGAAGTCTCCGTTACCCCGGATGGTGATATTACCATCACTGTCATGCGTCCAACTACTGTTTGCTCCATCAATAATCTGATAGGTGTTATTCGGTGTGTCAGGATTATCGGAACCGCCCGCATCCTGTACGGTCAATGTTGCGGAATTACTCTCTACGTTTCCTGCGCTGTTTGAAACAACACACTTATACTTAAATCCGTTGCAGCTTATATTGACTGTGGATGTGGTATAGCTCGTTGCCGTTGCACCGTCAATGTTTACCCATCCTTTCCCATCATTTCTGTCTATCTGCCACTGATAGGTAAGATCTGTACCGCTTGCTGCTATGGTAAAGGACGCAGTCTCACCTACCTTCACTGTCGCATTTCCAGGCTGTGTGGTTATGCTTGGTGCAATCACATCCGGCACATCCGGTGTCTGGCTTTCCTGTTTAAAGGTAACTTCTATGGTGTGATCAGTATTCACATCACTAAAGGTGTAGCTTGTGGTTGCTGTCACTTCCGAACCATCCACCTTTACGTCCGCAATATAATATCCTTCGTTCGCCTTGATTGTATATGTAAGCTGACCTGCGGCAGATACCGTTGTCGTGCCACCGGGAGAGATTGTTCCACCGATACCTGCCGTTGCGGTAATCTTGTAGCTTGCTGTACCGCTCGGAGGCGTTATCGGCGCTGTATCCTCCGTAAAACTCCAACTTCCACGGAATACCACGGTTGTGCCGTTTAGGTTGCCGGCATCCCAGCCCGAAAAAGCCCATGTGCCGTTTTTACCATCCTTTTGTGCCTGAATGCGTGTTGTGGAGGTATATTTCTTATCCACAGCCGCCTTCGCCTGTTGCACACTCGAATAGGAGCTGCTATTTAGCGGCAGCGTTGCGCCTGTCGGGAATACAGAGCCCCAATTGTATTGCACCGTATAATTTTTTGTCACCGGCGGCTCGGGGCGTTCCTCAGACCTTTTATAAATATAACGAATCGTCATACCACTGTTCGGGACAGCATTTTCCATCCCCTCCGCTTTAACAAAAGTGTAGCCGTGCAGTTCCTGCGGCGGCTGCCAATCAACCTTTTTGCCTACCGGAACAGTAAAGGTAGTCGGCATGGTGTTTGGAACATCTGTGCCATCCTCCAGCTGATATTGGATGGTGACATTGACATAGCGCTGCTGCTCCGTATCATCATCAGCCAATACCTCGCCTGTCGCATGATCTACAATCTCAAAGCCGATGGTATCGCCGGATTGCAGAATGGCATTCTCCGGAATCGTGTAAACCAGAGAGCAGTTGACAAGGCCGGAATTAAAGTCGCTGCCCTCGTAATCCAACGCACCCTTTGTCCAGAATTTGCTTTTCTCTTTCCAAACAGGGATGTCAAACTCCTGCGTAGTGAAAACCTGCTCCCCATCTGTCGTGACCGCTTTTTCGCCGTTGGAATGTTCCACCCACAGGCGCAGGGTCACAGTCTTCGCTTGGGTATTCGAAAGATTTTGTATAATGGTGCGCAGCTCAACCTGCTGCCCCTTCATGCTGCTATAATCAAAGCTGTTTTTACTGCCGCCGCTTAATAGACGGCTATTCCTGTCATTTTGATAGCTCGCATATGCGGAGGAATTCGCTGCCTCAAAGGCAGAAGGATCTTTTGTGGGATTTCTGTAACCGCCGATATACTTTTTCACCTCAGGAACAGCCACATAAAGCGCAGGGGGATTTGTAATGAGCTGACTCATGACCTTTATGCCCTGTAGCTTGCACACATCGCAAAAATCATTCTGAAAGGTCTCTCGCATCAGACAATCCCTGCTGGAATTATAGGTATAAGGATAGTAGTCAAGATGCGGGCAGGTATAGGTATTACGGAAGCCAAGCAGCTGCTTCCACTTCACTTTCGTGGGATCTTTTGTTGCAGTCATATTCAGTGATGTAGTGTAATTCCACTCATCTACAGGAACAGTGCTATAATTATATTCATCTCCCAGATGGAACAGACCGTGTCCCAGTTCATGCCGCTGGGTAAACGCAGAATATGCGTTTCTCGCTGACGCAACAATATAGTGAATACCATATTGTTTATTATCATGAGAGCCACCGAAATACTCACCGCTATTCGCCAACACAACGAATTGGTTGATATTTTCATACACATAATCATACTGTCTATAATTATGATCCATCGTGTTTTCGTTTGGATGCGTTTCATTAGGAATATGTGCGTCATGAATCTTCTCGATAAACGCAGGGCCTATGATGCGCTCCAAAACATGGTTTCGCCAGTTCCCTTTGTTAGTAGAAATTCCTCCTTTGGCGGTCGCAGCAAAAAATGTGCTGGTACCGCCATAGCCATCCACCGATGCCGTGCAGAGTGCATAGACATTAAAGCGATCCGCCATGCTGCGATATGGCTCTATCTGCAATACCTCCCCCCACAGCTTTTTTACATCCTCGACAAACTGCTTTTGCCGGCTTTTGGTGTAGCCCTCGGCGCAGTACACAATCACCATGTTCTCCTTATCGCTGCGAGGCTTCTGGATTGTATACACCGGTACGGTTACATTTGCATATGCAGGATCCTCAGTGTAGAGGGTACTCATCTCCAGCTGTAGATACTCATCCGTGTTCACATTCCAGTCACCATTCACATCCTCTCGCACAGCGCCGGATATGCCAATGCTGTCATCCGGCGCATCCGGTGCGGAAACAACATAGGGGTCCTGTGCGCTCTGTCCTGTGCCGGATGATACGGTGTAATTTTCCGTATTCAGATAGAAGGCAGGACGAACGCCGTAATATCCCTTATAGGGTGCGTCACGCAAAATATTCCCTTGAGGGGTCACAAATCGCATATCATGGTTACAGGTTGTAATCGGTGTACGCAGCCAATAGTTCCATGCTACACCGCTTCTGTTTTTTGCGATATGGTAGCCGTTCAGGTTATCATTAACCGTTTTGAGCTGCTGAACATCCAGCAGAAAAACTCTATCCCAAATATATTCATAATGGGCACTGTCATACCCATCCGCTACCGTATCAATTGTGGTGTTATAGGGAAGATCAACACCGGCTGCGTCGATATAACCTGCCGTATACTCCGGATGGGAAACGATAGAACGCTGCTTCACCGTTCGAATCGCTCCCAGCTCATCCGAACGAAAGCTGCGAAGGAAGCCCTCCTTTTGGTCATATGCTGCCGTTTTAGGATAGACAGAATCCTCTGTTGGCGGATTTCCGCAAAGCCATTTCACTTTTCCTGCTTCAGCGTTGGAATTGAGCCAAGAACGTATGTTGCTGTCTCTCCAGTGGTTAGAACCAAAATTATCTCTCCAGCTATTGCGCCGGTGCGAGCCTGTTTCGGCATTTTTGTTGGTTTTTGCATCATAGGGCATGTAATCACACAATACTCTATCCGAAAGCATCAATGGCCCATTGCTATCCTTCGCTACACAACGCCACACAATTGGCTCTCCCCCATAAGTACCCATCTGAATGTAGTCACCAATTTCGATGGTTGGCTTGTTATCTGCCGCCCTAACCTGCAAAGGGCATAGCACCAAAATTACCGCAAGCAGCAGAGATACCGTTCGTTTGCCATATTTATGTTTGATAATATTCATAAAGTCCTCCTTTTGTCATTCTCTCCTGAGCGTCATTCACGGTCAGTAGGCTTCTACCCCCCCCATTTTTTGACATATGTCAATTTATACAATTGCTGCATCATCGATATTCACTTCATTTCTACTTGAGTTATTGCAAAAATAGGTCTTTCTGCGATAACCCCTTGTGCCAAATGCTGAAACACCTTCATAAAGATGTAATAGCTTATTTATTTTAGAAAAGTATCCGACAAAAAACTCTACACTTCCGACAAAAATATATATATTTCTCAAAATATATCATGGCGATGTACATTTGTCAATGATGTGACACCTCAAGATCACCACAGTCCTGATACTTCTTATACATGTCATTGATATAAATCGTAGGCGAAATATTCCTGCCTTCCTCTCGTAAGATGATGCCATCAAGAGTCACATTCACCTTTTCCACGGGTTCTGCCACAAGCTCCATTCCTTTGAACTTCTCAGGCATATAATCCATAAACTTTTCTTTTACTACTTCCTTAAAAATCTCGTAATTCATCATATTACGGTTCCTCCTTAATCTAAATTGTCATACAAAATCCTTTCATCCTCGGGATTTTTGTGTTCTCTGTAACTGTTGTCTTCTTCGATTCCCATATCAAAAGTGGTATGAGATTTTCTTTTCTTTCTGTAATAATTCTTGAGAAACATGCACTTTCTACAGTCCTCACAGAATAATTCTTCCGGCGGAATGCCAAGTGCCTTTGCAATCCTGTTCAACGTTCCCGTCCTTGGAACTCTTGAACCATTTTCGTATTGGGCAATTCTTACATCACCTCTATTTTCAAAACCACTTTTCTCGCCCAGTTCCCTGAGTGTCATTTTTTGTCGTTTTCTGTAATATCTGATTCTTTCTCCTACCACTATTTGTCCTCCAAATCAAAAAAAGCAGGGAACATAAGTCACTGGCTTACATTCCCCGCAAGGTTAATTGTTACTGTTTATTCTTTTTCTTTCTTCCACGAAGTCCTACTCCAACACCTGTAATAAGTGCAAGTGCGCCAATTCCAAGATAAAGAAGCGGATTTGCATTGTCGCCTGTCTGTGGAAGCTTAGGCTCTGTCGGTACATTGATAAGCTTAAGAGTTGTTACAACAACATCCGGTGCATTGTCATCGTATCGAAGAGTTACATCGTGAGCTGTCTCATCGAGGATATATCCGTCAGCTGCTTTTGTCTCAACTACTGTATAATGGATATCTTCCTTGAATGATCCATCCTCGTTGTAAGTACAGATAGGAAGCTCCTTGCTCTCTGCATGACCATTCTTGTCAGTAGTGAGTGTGTCAAGCACCTTTCCGTCCTTGCCTGTTACTGTTCTCTCAATCTGTGTATCAGCTTTTACGATTACCTTGCCATCTTTGTTCACGATATCTTCTTTCGCAAATAAGCCGAATACTGCTCCTTCAAGTGCTTCCTTAGTCTCTGAATCAGTCTTGGTTACAGTAATCTGCACTTTCTGACGCTCATTTGTCACATCCATTCCTGCAAATACAACCTTTGTGTTCTGGTCGATATAAGAAAGGTCTGCCTCAATCGGTGTATCATCTAATACAAATCCATCAATTGTCTTTGTCTCAACAAGATAATACTTGCCAAGTGGAAGGTCATCAATTCTTGCGATACCCTTATCATTTGTCACGATGGTTGCCACCTTGTCTCCTGCCTTATGATATACAGTATCAAGTCCGTCGGCACTTACGATATCCTCTTTTGCATATACATCAAAAGTTACTCCTGCAAGGCTGTCCTTGAAGAAATTGAAGATAAAGTCGTACCAGTAACCCTTCATAAGAGTAGTATCTGTTACAAATTCGCCGTCCTTATTGATGACAATGGAACCTGTAGGAACTTCATCCTTCATCTCTACATGCTGCACTTTGCCTGTATCCTCTACTGTAAACTGGATATCTGTTGCATTAAGATATCCGTAAGGAGCAAATTCCTCACGAAGTGTGTAAGTCTCGCCAACTACAAGTCTCTTGATCACATGTGCTTCCTTAGCATCAAATGTCCATGTGTCTACCACATTTCCATCCTTATCAAGTACAGTAAGTGTTGCACCTGTAAGCTCTGCACCGCTTGTGATATCTGTCTTTGTAAACTCAAAGGTTGTAGGAGTGTTTTTATACTCGCTGTTATATACAGCAGTCTTAACATCCTGTCCCTGATATTTTGTATCAAAGTTTACTGCTTCCTCATTTGTCACATATCCGGCAGGCTTTACAAGCTCCCTTGCAACATATTTTGCAAATGGATAATCCTTAACAAAAGCAATCTTTATGTAATGGATTTCTTGCCTGCTTATGAGGTGTATAAAATCCATCCCACATATCAGGTGAATTCAGACAGAAATAAAGATATGAACACCTACACAGACACTCCTCCTGGGCTGTTGAACCTCTTACAACACCTCCGCCCGGATTTGAAGCAGAGGCAAAATTATGTACTGCTACCTTATTATCTCTATATGCCTTTGCAGCCTCAAACGTTCTCTTCTTTGAAACAATCACTTTTGCAGGCTCATCATATATATTTAGATTCGGTTTCTCCAAAGCATCTGTTTCCAATATTAGTTTCTGTCCACTTGCAGATGCCTTTAAGTCAGCATTAAGCTTTCCATTCGTTTTGCTTAATCTCTCTGTATCCTGAAATATTAATACATTTTCTTCTCTTCCCATAATGATTCTCCATTTCTTTAAAAATGCCTGTGTTACCAGCATTTTCTATGCCATAGCTGTCTCTCCTTCCATTATACCTTACAATTCCGTCTACTGTTAATTTTATTTTCTTCATCCTGTTTTTTCAATAAACCTGTGGTTTACTTTTTTCATGTCAGTTCTTGCTGACATAATGATAATACACCAACTTCGAGAAACTATTTTCATGAGAAGTTTACACCTTATTTCAAGCAAAGTATTTCATACTTCAATGGACGCAAAAAATGCCTGTTCTTACGAACAGAGCCCTATGCATTATTTTGCACTTACAAGCCTTACTATCACATCAATTCCAGCCGCCCAAAAGAGTATCGCCCCCACGATATATACCTTTGTCTTCTGCTCGAAGCCGAAGTGATATCCTGTGTAAATGCCTGCCACTATACAGATGACAGTGAGCAACGCCACCATTATCATAATGGTGAGAAGTCCGGTACCGAGGAAGCCGAATGCTATTCCTGCAAGAACCGTATAAAATGCGGTGATTCCTGCTATTCTTAGCACTCTTTTCATGTCAAGCTGCGCCTGACAATGCTCCTCAATCCTTTCGTTTCTTATAGCCTTTCCTATAAGCCTGATCCCCAGTCCTATCAGTATTCCGATAGAAATTATCTCTCCTAAAAGTGCTTCATCCTTCACCGAGTATTTCCCATTAAGAAAGCTTGACAGAAAATACCCGATATACATTGCTAACAACTGGCAAACTGCAACTATGAAGCAAATGGCTGTAAGCTGTTTCTTATTTACTTTCTGGATCAGGGATCCCTGACATTCCATCGCAACGAAAATCTCCAGTGAGCTTCCCGCCACGATTAACAGATATTCTATCCAGCCCATTTTTGCCTCCCATAATCTTTAAACATCCTTTAATTAATTATTTGTCGCTATCTGCTTTAGCATCTATTGAAGCTAATTTATATATGAACTTAACGCTGCCCGTCTGTCCATCAGCGATTGCTGAGTATGTCTGATATTCCTCACCTGCATCAATTACTGCCTGAAGCTTGTCGGTGAATGGCTTTAAGTCACCGTTGTATGCGTCGAGAATCTTGTTGATTCCTTCCTCATTAAACTGTACCATACCATCTGCAAGTGTGTGTGCACCCTCTGAAAGTGTCTTAGAGCCTGTTGTGAGCTGGTCTACACCTGAGACTATCTGATTTGTTCCATCTGCAAGCTGTGATGCTCCGCTGTTGAGCTGTGCATTGTTTGCTACAAGTGTGTTTGAACCGTCTACAAGCTGCTTGATACCGCTTGTGAGAGTTGGTACTGAGTTATACAATGTCTGTGTTCCATCTGCAAGTGCCTTCATTCCTGTTACAAGACTGTATCCATTTGCCTGCTTTTGATTAATAGAGGCTGCTACAGTCGCTTTTGTCTGCTCTGCAGACGTTATAGTAGCCTGCTCAGCTCCTGAAACTGCTCCTGTATAGGCTGCTGTTGTTGCTGCCTGACTTGCTCCTGTATAGGCTGCTGTTGTTGCTGCTAAACTTGCTCCCGCATAGGCTGCTTCTCCTGCCGTCTGTCTTGCTGCTGTATATGCTGCTGTTCCTGCTGCTAAGCTTGCTCCTGTATAAGCTGCTTCTCCTGCTGTCTGACTTGCTGCTGTATATGCTGCTTCTCCCGCTGCAATCTTAGAAGCATCCTTGGCTGTTGATGCTACACTTCCAGCTAAGTTATTTATTATTGTATCAATCTGTTCATTGACACATGCTTCAGCCGCTCCGTCTTTCATTCCAACATTCTGGTCAAAAAAAGGTCTTTGCTGAATCATAATCTGTGATTGCAGGATTTTTTTTCAGCCATCTTCTGTACAAACTGTGCTTTCACACCACTCTCAATTACCGGCTTAATACTTTTTAATTGTTTCTTTGCTTCATTTGTTATATAGTCAGTTTTTCCGGATGTAAATTCCTGTTCAACAGCACTTGCTGCCTGATTCTTTATTTCAGTTTCCTGTTGTTTTACTGTCTCAGCTGCTACTGACTTAATCTGCTCCTTCTGATCGTCTACTGCGGCCTGAGCCTTTTTCTCAATATCTTCTTTCTGATCAGCTACTGTACTCTGTGCCTGTTTCTGTATATCTGTTTTTTTGTAAGTCAACAGCACTCTGTGCCTGCTTTTGAATGGCTGTTTTCTGTGACGCAACTGTTGTCTGTGCCTGTTTTTCTATTTCAGATTTTTGAGACTCCAATGTGCTGTGTACCTGATCTAAAAGAGTCTTCTTTTCTGAATCAGTAAATTTTGCTGAAACAGTTGCATTAAGCAAAGCCACTCCATCATTCAGTGATTTTGCACTAGAGTTTAATGTTGTTATGCCATTAGATAAAGTAGGCACATTTGAATTCAGTTTATTCAATCCACCACTTAATGTACTAACACCATCAGTATATGTCTTAAGTCCACTCTTCAGTGTGCCAACTCCTGATGCGAATGTGCCGAGCTTGCTCTGCAGTGTTGAAAGTCCGTCAGAAAGTGTGTCCGTACCCTCTGCCAGTGTCTTTGAACCATCCTGAAGCTGTGTTGAGGCATCCTTTAAGTCATTTATCATGACATCGATGTCTGATGTGTCAATTCCGTCTGTGCTTACATAATCAGATGCGTTTACCACGAAGGTCATGGCTGCAGGCATTGAGAAATTCTCCACATCTGCTGTCATTTCCATGTATTCAGGGATATTTACATCGCCATCGAGGTCTTTGTCCTTGATTCCGAGGCTGTCCTTTAAGCCCGGAAGTGCATAGCCGAGCACTACGCTTGATGAGTCGCTTACCTCAGCCTTGCCGTTTGTCACTTCGATATTCTCGAAGCCATCACCAAGTACAAGTCCTGTTATTGCTGCAAATGGTACGGAAACTGTCTGCTTCTCGCCGTTTACTGTCTCTGTATATGATGTGGTATTTGTGTAGTCAAAACGGATTTTGACCTTTCCTGATTTTCCTGCAAGGTCCTCAGGTGAGATTTCTTTTCCATCGAGGTAGTATGTAACCTTCTGTGTTACAGGCGGTTCCTCTGTTGCTGTGCCCTGGTAGTAAATATCCTTGCCACCGGCCTGCCAGGTGAGCTTATCACCGCTTTGTGTGAATTTTTCCTTGCCCTTTACGTTCTCGATATCTGAAAGGTTTGAAGCATCCTCCAAGGTATCCTTTTTGTCTTTATTTTTAAGGTGATCTACTACGATTGTTTTGTTTACGTTGCCGTTTGCATCTGAGATGAGGTATACGCTCTCGTCCTTGTCTGCATCGTTATCCTTTAATGATACGCTGTCCATGAGCTTATCTGCTATGTCATCAGCATCCTTGCTGCTTCCTGTTGTGCTATCTGCCTCGGCTGTGACTGCGGTGCTGTTCTTCTCTGCAAAAACCGCTGTTGCTCCGATTCCTGTACCTACAAGTGCTATTGTGAGGACTCCGGCTACAACACGGACAATATATTTACTTTTTAACTTTTCTTTCAATTCTGGTAATTTCATGTCTTATTCCTCCTGATTTTGTTTTTGAGGTCATATTTTTATGTTATGAGGGTCAAAAAGTATTTTATCCCTCATTTATGATTAATCAGATTACTAAGCTGTCAGGTTCTTGTTTTTAAAGCCTGCGCTTGTGGCACATATTACTTTGTCAAAAATCATAAACATTGACGGAAGTATAAATACTACTACAAACATACTGATGATTGCGCCTCGTGCAAGCAGTATACAGATAGAACTGATCATATCAATGTTTGAATAAAGTCCTACACCAAAGGTTGCGGCGAAGAAACAGAGTGCACTGACTATAACTGAGTTTGTCGAATCTGCAAGTGCCTTTGTGATTGCCGGCTTTTTGTCCATTCCGGTGTATCTGTTCTTTCTGTACTTTGTGGTCATAAGTATCGCATAGTCAACCGTTGCACCAAGCTGTATGGTTCCGATTACGATGCTCGCAATAAACGGAAGCTTCGTTCCTGTAAATCCCGGAATTCCCATGTTTACAAAGATTGCAAACTCGATGACCGCTACAAGTATGATTGGAAGCGATACCGATTTGAATACCACGAGAATGATAAGGAATATCAATACGATTGATACCGCACTTACACGCTTGAAGTCTGTATCTGTGATAGTGATAAGATCCTTTGTACAAGGTGCCTCACCGATAAGCATTGCGTCCTCGCTGTAATTCTTTACTATCTTTTTAATCTCTGTTATCTGGTTGTTTACCTCATCTGATGCTGTCGCATATTTTGATGAAACTAGCATCATCTGGTAATCACCGTTTTTGAATATCTCTTTTGCCTCATCCGGCACCATATCATCCGGTATGGTAGGTCCGAGTATTGAGTCAAGCGATACTGCAAGCTTTACTCCATCGACCTTTTTGATATCATCTATCATGCTTATGCTGTCTGCCTTTTGACATATCGCTCGGCGCGATGATGATATGTGTGGCACCCATAGCATACTCCTTGTCGAGTCTTTCATTGGCCTGCTTACTGTATGCACTGTCAGGCATGGTTCCTGCAAGGTCATAGTAGACCTGATCATGAGTGTATCCGTATATTGCCGGGATGAGCACTACGATGAAAATCACTGCAAGTATCTTATAATGATTTGTTACCCAGCTTGCAATCCTAGAAACATCAGGCATGAGAATCTTGTGCTTTGTCTTCTCGATTGCCTTATCACATGCAAGGATCAGTGCAGGGAGAATTGTTACACATCCGATAACTCCGAATACAACGCCCTTTGCCATTACGATTCCCAGGTCAAGTCCAAGTGTAAAGCTCATGAAGCAGAGGGCTACGAAGCCTGCGATTGTTGTGATTGAGCTTCCTGTTACTGAGACAATTGTGTGGGAAATGGCATGTGCCATGGCTCGCTTCTTGTCTCCGTCATATCTGTCTATCTGCTCCTGATAGCTGTGCCACAGGAAAATCGAATAATCCATTGTTACGGCGAGCTGCAATACTGCTGTCAGTGCCAGTGTCAGGTATGAAATCTGTCCCTGTATAAAGTTTGTTCCCAGATTATAGATAATAGCCATTCCTATACTTAGGAGGAATAACATCGGAACAATTATTGAATCCATTGTAATTCCCATTACAAGCATTGAAAGCAATGCTGCTATGATGACATATATAGGAGCCTGCTGCATAACAAGTGTCTTTGTATCTGCGTTGACCGCTGCCATTCCTGCTACGAAGCAGTGGTTTTTCACCATCTTATCCATCTTGTTGACGGCTTCCATTGTCTCATCCGAACCCATTGTATCACTGTAGGTGACGAGCATGAGCTGACTGTTTGCATCCTTGTTGTTAAATGCGTCGTACACCTCATCCGGAATTGCCTCTCTTGGCAATGTGGAATCAGCGATTGTTCCGTACCAGATGACATCATTTACACCCTTAAGGTCCTCAATGTCATCAGCCAGAGTCTCTATGTCCTGATCCTTCATATCCTCCAAGATCACAAATGACAACGCTCCGGTTCCAAACTCATCTACCATGATATCCTGGCCCTTCATAGTCTCTATCTGGCTTGGCAGATAAGAAAGGATATCAAAGTTGATTCTCGTGTTGATAAAGCTGATTCCCGACGGTATAAGCAGTGCAAATGCAACTATCAGTATCAGCACACGATGTTTTACGACTCCTTTTCCAAATTTAATCATTAGATTCACCACTCTTTCTTTTATTCGTATTGAAGTATAAAAAAAAAGACCGAATAAATAAATATTCAATCTCTTTGATTTGTCATGTGAGATATACAAATCCATCAATTTGTATATCCGATATGACACATATATGATATTGTATTTGATTTCTGACACTTTTTCACAGCATTTTCATATTTATATGAACGCATGCCTCTTTATGGTGTCTCTTTATGATTCTGCTTTATGAGCTTGCTTAAGCCGTCATTTTCCATGGCAATTGTCCTCTACAGCTCACTTAATATATCATCCATTGAGCGCGTAATCAGATACATGTATGCCTCAGCCATCTCCTTCGGCTCAATATCATCCATGCCCTGGGCTATCCAGCCCTCCGTGATAAAGCACAACGACTGCGCATAATATGTAGAAATCACCTCAGGTGTGAGCCAGCGGTATTTGGATTTCTTTCCTGTGCTCTTTTCGCTTATGATATTCATAAACATCTCGCAGACGCATTTCATGGCAATCTGATTAAACGTCACTGCCCCCTCCAGCTTTAGTGCTTTCTTGTAAAAAACACTGTTTGCCGAGATATTATTGAGCATCAGCACAATCGCTTCAAAAATCATTCCGGCATTGAGCAGCGGCTTGATGGGCTCAAGCAGCTCGGTTTTGATAATCCACTCTATCAGCTCGTACTTGTCCTGAAAATGATTGTAAAACGTGGGGCGTATAACTCCGGCCTTGTCCGTTATCTCTTTAATTGTAATCTTATCGATTGGCTTTTTCGCCGAAAGCTCTATAAGGCTCTCAGCGAGCACCAGATCTATTGCATTCTTACCTTGCTGTGTCATTACTCATCAAACTCCATCGTGACAAAGTAGCCCTTCTCAGTCTCCCTCACATCCACGACATCGCCCTCGCGGCTTTTGAGCCTCTCGCTGACCACGTAGTTTCCCGACATGGCAATTGCATGCTCTATCGTATAATAATATGAAGTTGGAAGCTTGCTCTCTGTTACCTTCAGATGGTCACCGACCTTGGTAAGTCCGGGTCTCTCCATCTTAAACTCCATCCGACGCATTCTGTCGCCTTTCTGTTACTGCTTAATTGTCCTCTTTTCTATCCTCAACAAACGTTGCCTCAAACTCCTTTTGCTTGTTGTAGGCGCTCTCCGCCTTTGTAGCACGGCTTGTAATCCAGATATTTGATACTCCGTTGAAAATCAGTATGATACCGACAACAACAGTGGCTGTCTTCATTACATCAAATGCATTTGTCACACAGATTATTCCAAAAATCAGACTGATTATTGAAAAAATCAGGCCGACACTCCAGCCCCCGTAACCGTATTTTCTGGCATCCACCGCCTCAATAATACTCCTGATGCTGTGAAAAATGAGCACCAGACCGATGACTATAGGTATCAGGCTCACCACAACCTTTGGCTGTACCAGAAACCATATACCCACTGCCAAAACCACAAGCCCCAGCATCGCTGAAAAACCATTCGTGACTATATTCAAAAAAGTAGCTGCACATATAGACCACTCCGATGATGATAAGCACTACCGCAAGCACATTGGCCACAATCGTGAGCACCGAAGCTCTCCATATGATAAACACCAGTCCCAGCGCTATGCAAAGCACTGATGACAGTAGAAAATCAGCCTTGATTCTGCCTAAAAACTCCTTCATACACGACCTCCTTTATATATCATGCCCTACATTACTTTTCTAATTCTGTTCCTCTGCACTTTTCTTAACCAGGTCAAGAACAGTCTGAAGCTCAGCACCCTCAACCGGTGCAGCTCCATATCCAAGACGCTTGTAATCCTCTGTAATCTCAGCCAGCTCAGTAGTTTTATCGCCCTTCGCATCAATTACAAAATATCTGCCCTGTGACACAGCATCATCCCACACGAGATAAGCACGGATTGCGCAGTTTGGAGCCATATCCCTTGTCGGGAAATCAACTCTGGTGACATTAAGCGTATCAGAAATCTGCATAGACATAACAGAGAAATCCTCCTCCATATATGGATACATACGCTTCTGCTGATATGCCTCCTCGTACAGCTCATCTATTAACTTTTCCTTCTCATCAGCAAGTCGGTCCATGAACTCTTTTCCGCCCTCAAACATCTTCGCCGGCAGGAAAATATGCTCATACTGCATACGCTCAAAGATGACATACTGCTCTGCTGTCATCTGTACAGTCTTGCCCTTTGTCGGTGATGTAGGATGTCCCTCTCTTCTGGCCTTTTCCACTGCCTCAATCTTTTCTACAAGAGGCTTTTTGAAAATCAGATTGTGAGTGAACGGGTTGAATGCGATACCATTAATCTTTGACTCTTTATTTGCCACCATATTGTTGACTGCAAGAAACGGCATATTTACAATGCATGGTGACGGATGATCCTTAGAAAGCTGTGCCTTTGATGTATAAATCGGCATGAAAGCCTCTCCCTCACCGTTTTTAATAAATAGCGGAATCGGCTTGTTGTTCTCTCCGACATTTGCAGGTACCAGGAATCTGCTCTTAGTGCATTTTTCAATGAGCTTATTGAGCGTCTCCGCCTTTTTGTCGCTTGAATACTGTGTCATCAGCGCCTCAACCTCCGGGTTTTGCACCTCAAGAGTGAAGGCCGGATCATCCTTTAATTTATTTTTGATTTTATTTTTATCCATTTATACTGCTTCTCCTTATATTAAATGCCCGGATTTACATCCAGGCATTATTTTAACACATTTCTTTTATCAACTCAACAATCTTAGTGTCTCTTGCTATCCATTCTTTATCAAGAAAAGCGCTGTTGGCCTTTATTATCTCATCCGGCGTAGCCCATGACAGATGATACTCAAGCCTTATCTCGCTGTCTGTCATCTGTGCTGCCACATGCTCGTCCTTCACATCACAGAAATACACGTAGGTGTGACAGTAATATATCTTATCAGCCTCAAATATATCACGTCTCTTTTCTATGACCTTGCCACACTCCCTGATGCTTTCCGGCACGACAAGAAGCCCTGCCTCCTCGCGCACCTCCCGTGCCAGCGCCACCTCGTTGGTCTCGCCTGCATCGATGCCGCCGCCCAGTATCTTGTAGTAGCCCTCACCGGCCTGCTGCATGGCAAGCTTTCCGTCTCTGATAATAACCGCACGCACCGCGAAGCGCTCAAATACCTCCATATCATCGGAATAATTGTGTTTGTCAAATGTATATAGCGTTCTCATGTTTGTCCTCCGTGTATTGGTATTATTCTACACCATTTGCACGTAAGATGGAATATATTTTTCTTCATTAATACCGTTGATTTTACGCTTACACTCGCGACAACAAACAAACCGTTTCAAGTGTCGGAAACTGAAATTTGATATTCCTAATCTAATTACCATCTTCTCGTCTTTCTGGAAATATATCAATACGCTCAATAAATGCCTGCATAAACTGTTTCTTTTCAGCATCCGTATATTCTGCATATAATTCATTAAATGCGTTCAAAAAGCCGTATATGCTGTCAGCATCAATCTGAGACTGTTCAATGTTACATCGAAAAGCACATTTATGTCCTGTGGCATTTACTGTACTCTTATGTTCTCACGTTCCATCTCTGCTACAGCAGCAATAATAGATATAAGCAGTTTACCGGCTTCTTTTGAACTGTCAATTCCATCCTCTTTTCTTCTTCAATAATCTCACACTCCTATTTCGGTAATACTAATGGCGAATTTTTCAATAATCCTGCAATAACAGAGTTGTATTTGGCTGTTCCGTAATCCTCAACGATGCTTGTTATTCTAGCCCCGGCATCCTTGGAAGAAGCACCACACAGAAAGACTCTCTCATCCGCTGTTCCATAGTCCAGCACGATAAACCGATCATGGAATATGCCACCAGTCTTCTTCATTGACAGTTTTACAGTTGGATATTCCTTACGGAAATCCGTATATTCTATGTTGTGAAGTTTATTATTCCCAACATTATCGCTAAATAAAATAATATTTACTCCTGTTGGAGAATTCTTAAGATGTACCAGCGTTCTTAAACCAATGTAATTATCAACCACATATATTGATGACTTTGCCTGTCTGTAAATAGACTCGTAAACCTCATCCGCACTACTAAATTTTGCATTAAACATAAGCCATTTTTCATCATCATCTGAAATAAAACTGTTCATCATATCCGCAAGTTCAGATTTCGTCACTACATCCTTCAATCCTTCTGCAACATCAGAAATCTGTTTTTCAAGAGATATCATATCAGAATTGATTTTGCTGATTTCAATTCTGTTATTTGCAGTCTCCATACTTAACTGAAGTAACTCTCTCTGACCGATTAAATCACGATTTTCTAATATGTAATCTTTCATTCTTTTGAAGGTTCTTATTAATGCCTTACTCTGTTTAACAGCCAATGGCCCTTTTAAAACAGTCATCAGCATATATAGTCCTTGCTCTGTAAATACATGAGGATTATATCTACTCTTACTGTTAAGATTTGCGGTCAAAAAATTTGACCGCAAATCTTCTACCTCATCATCCGTTAATTCGAACATAAAATCTTCATCAAATTTCTCAATATTATTTTTTACCTGTTGGTTGAATGCTTTTGTGGTATAACCATATATTTCAGAAAGATCTGAGTCTAAGATTACTCTTTGACCTCTGATTTCATAAATTCTTTCTTTCATATACTCTTCTGTAATTTCAATTACTGCAATCTCTTCTTTCTTCTCTTCTGCCATAAGATTTCCTTCCTTGTCTTGCGGTCACAATTTGTGACCACAAAATCCATACAACCATTTTACGCAATAAAAATGATCTACTCATCAACTTCCACTTTCCTCATCTTGTCATAATACGCTTTATACCTGTAAATCGTTCTCTCACTGACATTATTCCTTCTTGCAATCTCTATCATAGTCATTCCACTTTCATAACCGGCAACAAAATCATTGTAGATTGCCATCCATTTTGCATTATGCTTCTGCCTTCCGCTTAATTTACGATTTTTATAATATTCCAGTTCTTCGCGCAGCTTGGCGTTTTCATTTTCTAATTCTTCAATTCTTTTTAATGCTTTCTCAAGTGTTATTACCTTCTCCACTTCTTTGTCCCTCCGTTCATGTCATTTTCGTTTTGTCTATATTATATATTGCTAATCAGTATTAGTCAATTTGATTTTGTCATACAGGAACACTTTACGCATACAGGAACACTTTTCATATTCATAATACTTCTTTCTCATTTCTGCTCCACTTTCCGTACATAATTTGTTTTGGCAGCCAATTTGAATTATCTAGAAATCTATATTGATGAATTTAACGATAAGGGAATTCAGATAGCAAATGCTTTTCTTGATGTAATGAGATGCAAATTAACAGAGCTTGGTGCCGATTCTACTGATGCATTTGCAAGCATATTTGATAATTCACACATTGAAGCAGAACAATATTATATGAATATTCTGTCAGAAGATTTGAAACCGATTGTCTCTGACCTGCGAAATATTCATATGAAAGATAGCAATACCGCCAGCGACATTGACTATCAAAGCATGGTCAAAAATATCATTGATTAAAAGAAATATTTTCCCGTTCCAAACCGGCAAAGGAGCATCGGAAGTTGAGACGGAGGAATCCAAAATTGTAAAATCAAATTACTCCCTGTTTCTTCTTAGCCCTATTGTCACCACCAAACGTGAAATCGGTGGCATAAGTTTATCTATGTCCGTTCCGGCTGTTTTGATTTCTCCATCCTTATCTCTAGATTAGATAAGATAGATATTATTCTTATCAGTCTAAATACTTCATTACCTTGTCCTTTGAACACTCCAAGGCAACCAAAAAGGACATCCCTTGACCCGTAATAATTACGGTTCAGGAATGTCCTTTTTACGCTTCTTTCTTCTCCGGTGTGCATTGTGGCTGTCTCGCATTCTCTGATTTTGGCAGATTAAAGTTCTCTCCCACATCCAGTCCGCATTTCTTCTTAATCTGTGCAAAATACAGCGAAGAAACCTTAAGTCCAGTCCGTTCCACTTCGGTCCGCGCTGAGCAAAGGTCCACCGGACCTTTAGCGCCCTTGGAAAGTAAGACAACAAACCGTTTCAATGTGGCTTGTAAATGGAAAACAGTCATATGGTGTTGCCCGCTTCACTGCATATCCATGCTTTGTGAGATACTTTAAATCCCTCGCCAGTGTTTCCGGACCACATGACACATACACCACTCTCTCCGGTGCCAGCTTGACAACCGATGATAAAAATGCCTCGTCGCTGCCGGTTCTTGGAGGATCCATTATGACAACATCCGCTTTCTCACCATTTTGTGCCATCTCAACCATGAATTTTCCGGCATCGTCATTGTAGAAGCGGATATTTCTGATGTCGTTTCGCTTTGCATTGGTGACTGCATCACGGATTGCATCACGGTTTAGCTCGACCCCGATGACTTCACCTGCATTTTTCGCTGCTATGATGCCTATGGTTCCGGTGCCGCAGTATGCATCGATTATGCGCTCCTTGCCGGTGAGGTGTGCCTCATGAATGGCTTTTTCGTATAAAAGCTCCGTCTGTACCGGATTCACCTGATAAAACGAGCCTGGTGAGATGCGGAAGGTGCAGCCACACAGCTTATCCTCTATGAAGCCCTTGCCATAAAGCGTGATGTTTCTGTCTCCGAGCACCATGCTTGTCTTTTTTATCATTCACGTTGAGCACCACTGTCGTGATATTGGGATGCTTTTTCCTGAGTGCTTTTACGAAATTGTTCTTCGATGGAAGTATCGGCGATGCCAGGACAAGCACTACCATTATCTGCCCTGTTGCATAACCCTTTCTTACAAGCACATGTCTGAGAAGGCCATAGCCGGTGTCCTCATCATAGGTCTTTATCCTGAATGAGCGGAGCATATCCTTTATGTCCCTTATTATCTCATCTGACTCCTGCTCCTCTATTCATACAGCTTTCGATATCCACCACATCATGTGTGTTTTTCCTGTAGGCTCCCGCCACGATCTGACCGCGCCTCGTACAGTCAAAGGCTGCATGACCATTGTGACGATAATAGAGCGGATTTTTCATGCCGACAATCTGGCTCCACAAAGCAAAAGGCTTTAGCAGTCTTTTTCATGTATGCCTGCTTGTTTTTTAACTGTTCCTTATATTCTACTCCCTGATAGTCGCAGCCTCCACATTTCTTCGCATACGGACATGCGTTATCGCTTTTTGCCCGGCTGCTTTTCTCCTTTAGTCTCGGCTGTCCGTTGGCTTTTTTGTAATTTTTCTCATTACGCGTGGTTTTTCCCCTGTAATTGCCTTGATTTCCCGCCATATCTGTGCTCCTTAAAATCAGCTGTGCTGATTACTTGCCGTATGTATTATATAAATACACATGATTATCTATACAGTGCCATCCGCTTGAAGCGCCTGCTGTCACACATATATATGTCTTTCCGCTTGCTGCCTTCTCATAGCTGACCGCACAGTTGCCGGACTGATTTACAAAGCCTGTCTTTGCACCGATTACCTCTCCACTTGTCATCCTGTCCTCTATTCGGCGCAGGAACAGATTTGATATGTTCAGGTTCTCCGGATGCTGCGGTGTTGCAGCCGTGCTATATGTATGATTTGAAAGTACTGTTTTACAAATGTCGTCCTGCATCGCTGCCTGCATGATGACAGCCATATCATAGGCTGTGCTGTAATTGTTCTCATCATATATGCCGACAGGGTTTGCAAAATGTGTGGTCTGGCCTATACCAAGCTCTGCTGCCTTCTGGTTCATCATATCGACAAATGCTTCCATGGAGCCTGCTGTATAAACCGCAAGCTGATATGCCGATTCTCCACCCGATGGCAGGATGGTTCCGTTAAACACATCGCGAAGAGGCACTTGCTCACCGTCTAAAAAGCCTGTTGTACTGCAATCATGCACATATGAATAATCTGTGGCTTCTCTTGTAATTGTAACAACCTCGTTGAGCTTGTTTTCTATCACAGCCTGCCTGTCTATTTCGGTTTTTTCATTCTCCGCTGCTGCAATTGCATTTTTCTCAGCCTGCTCTGCTGCTACAAGCACTGTCATAACCTTTGTCATGGAAGCCGGATACATTTTCTCATGTGCATTCTTTCCCGCAACAACTGTGCCGTCCTGCTCATCAATCACTACGGCATAAGAGCTCTCAATCTCATCTCCGATTGCTGCTGTGCCCTCAGACTCCTTTGGCACAAAAAGCTCCTTTGCTTCCTCTGTCTCACTTACCTGCTCAGTCACACCGGTCACATTTTCTGTGGCCGTTCCTGTGTCTTTTACCTTATTACTGTCTTTTTTTGTTTTATTAAAGCACGATATAACTATTATAATCGCTATAACGACTATCACTGCCACTATTCCTACAAGCTTAATCTGTGAAGCTCCTGTATTTTGTCTGCGGCGTCTGTAATTTTTTCTGCTATTATTTCTCATATCCAATCCCTGTCTCGTTGTAACTATTCATCCCACGCACATTCGCAAAACCACACTTGAATAATCATATTTCATTTTTATACTGTAACCTATTTAGTATACTCCCTATCTGGAAGCTGTGCAATAATTATCGCAATAAACATGAGCACACATCCAAAAATTTCTCTGCCACCCAGCATCTGGCCAAGCAGAATCCATCCTGCAATCACAGAAACCACCGACTCAAGACTCATCGCCACCGATGCCACCGCCGGATTTAAGCCCTTTTGTCCGACAATCTGCAGCGTATAGCCCACTCCGCTTGAGAAAATACCGGCATAGAGAATCGGAATCCATGCATCCCATGTGCAAAGCGACTGTGCCCACTGCGCTAAACCGCCGGCAGACGGTCCCATATCTGTAAAAATCATCACTATACATGAGCCAAGCCCGGTGACAAAAAACTCAATACATGAGAGTCTGACCGCATCTACCTGTGATACGAAATGGTCAATCACAAGTATCTGTATCGCAAAGCACAATGCCCCTGCCAACAGGAGCAAATCCGAGCCGCTAAGTGAAAATGTCCCATTCATGCACAGAAAATACATGCCTATCAGTGCAATAAATACACCTATCCATATTTTGACTCCGCATTTTCTTTTAAGGAAAATCCCAAGTATAGGCACCATAAGTATATATGTAGCTGTAAGAAATCCTGCCTTGCCGGATTCTGCGCCCATGCTGATTCCAAGCTGCTGCAGGTTGCTCGCAAAGAAAAGTGCTATTCCACAGCAGCTTCCGGCTATCCAAAGCTCTTTCTTTTGCTTTTTGCTTTCAGGTCTGTTTACCGTCAGCTCTTTCTTATCCAGTATTTTTATGACCGGCAGAAGGCAGAGCGCACCAATAAGGAAGCGGATGCCGTTGAATGAAAATGCTCCAACTGCATCCCCTCCCTTTGACTGCGCTACAAAGGCTATTCCCCAGACTATATCTGCCAAAAACAAAATAAAGACATGTCTTGTCTTTGAGGCTGTATTCATTATAATAGTTCCTCCGTGTTATTAAATCTATTTAAGGTTACCGTTTGCCATTGTCTCCGGTAACCTTAGTAACCCGTCTTATTTGACAAAATCAGAGATATTATATCACCGACTGCCTTAAATTGCATACTTAAATATGCTGTTACATATCGTTTGTATATGAAATTATACAAAAAACAGGCGGCAAACACCCTCTTTGGGTATTCGCCGCCTGTCTTTATATCTTATTGCGTAACACTATTATTTACGCTATTCTGCCAGCTTAAAATGCTTTATCTCTCCGTTTCCTGCCACATAGAAATCATTATCCTTGTAAATGCCTCTGTAGCCTTCTGTATTTTTATAGGTCAGTGCCTGCTGCTCCAAAAGACTAAAGCCGTTTTCACTGTCATACGAAAACAGATAGTAGTCATTCGCAGTAAATCCTATCAGATTTTTCTCCGGGTCAGCAAGAATAGCCTTGTAGTTGTATACAAACTCATTACTCCAGCTCTCAGAACTGTCGATAAGCTTCTGGTTCACCTCAACCGGCTTTGTCGGATCACTCACATCAAACATAGTAAGCTTTATCTTACTCTGCTGCGAATCACCATAGCCTATTCCAAGTACGTGCGTATCATCCCACATATGCAGATATTCAGAAAATCCACTCACCTCAAGCTCTCCCAAAAGCTTTGGTGCTGTCGGATTAGATATGTCTGCTACAAAAAGAGGATCCGTCTGCCTGTATGTGATGAAATATACGTATTTTCCAACAAAACGGGCTGCATAGATACTCTCCCCTCGCGCAATCTCGTTTATCACACCGACCTCATTCATATCCTTATCCAGCACATGAAGCGAATTGACAGGCTGACTGCCGGTATTTGAGGTTGGAAGCACATACAGATACCCTCCCTGCTCATTTATTGCAAATTTATCGTTAAGATAACCATTCACTGAGGTTGTCTCCCCGGTCTTCATCACTCCATCCTCAAACGAAATTTTACTGATTTTGGTAAGCTCACGGCTTGCACTCCAATCAGAATGATACAGATACATAGCATTGCTAGAAACGTATACCTCGCCGCTATTATTCATAATACATTTTGCATCTATCGTCTTATCAGGTTTATCCACATCAAAGCTCGAAATAACTGTGCCTGAGTATGTATTCTCTCCTATATAGAAGCAGTCATAGCTTATCACTTTGCCATTTACCTGAGGCACCCATTTCTCCAGATTATCCTCCTGCAGCGCCACATTTTTATTCATATCGGAGGTCTTTATATATGTGTCTGAAAAAAACATATACCGTATTGCCGATTTTGCGCGATGTATTGTAAAATTCCATCCTGACGCGCTTTACCTATAAGCACCGGTTTCGTTGGGTCAGCTATATCATAGCTATAGCATATAGTCTCATCCTTATCGCCCGCATCGGTTTGATATGATAAGCATTTTTCCGTCACTGATATAAAGCTCCTCTACAGTATCTGACGGTACCTCAAAATCAGGACGAAACAGCGTCTCTTCCCCAGGCTTTCCATTTGAAATATCCGTAATGGATATCTGACCATCCTCGACCATGTAAATGTATTTTCCGTCCGTCTTTACCACATCACTCTCATCAACGCCCTCTGTCATCACGTTGGTTGTTGAATACTCTGTATTGGCTGCCGACTCCTGTTTATTTGTAGACGATGCATCAGACATAATGCCTGTTGCATCCGCACTCTCCAACAGCTCTCCAAATGCGGTATCCCTTATGGAAGCCTCTGCTTTTTTTACCACATCATACAATTTCCCGTAATCAGAGGCCGCTTCATAATCCCCAAGCTTTGCACCGCTCTTTATCCCTGCATAGACATTATTCTGTGCATTATTCTGTGAAATCACATTTGCAGTTTTTGTTTCCAGCTCATCTATACGGTTATTAAGCCGCACAACCTCCGTGCCTAAGACTGCAACAACAAGGACTGCCGCCACTGTGGCAAGCGCTTTTGCTGCCCGTGCAAATTTTTTGTGCTTTTTCCTGTTTTTGTCTTCTTTTCCGCCGTGATGGGTTTCATGATTTTTTACATAAATTTCATCACTGTACCCGGCCGATTCTCCGGTCGGCTGCGCTTCTTCAATTATTTGGTCATCGATGTAATTTAAACCATCAAATAAATCCTTTTTCGTCATAGATATACGCCCTCCTCATCCAGATATTTTTTTAGCTCTGCCCTTATCCGAAACAGTGTGGTCTTTACGCTGCTTTTGCTCCTGCCGCTCATATCTGCCAGCTCATCAATCGTCATGCCATACCAGTATCGTCTCACGAAAAGCACTCTCTTTTCCGTCTCCAGTCCGTTCAGAAAATCCGATAAACACCTTCCAATGTCCGACAGCTCGCCCTCGTATTTTGCATTGCTGTCTGCAAGGCACTCCTCAAGCTCATCAAGCATACAGTTCATGTTGGAATTTCTCTTTGAAGCGTTATTCCAGTCAATCCTGTCGCAGACGATATTGCGGCATACCCTGTAAAGCCAGGAAAGGAAACGCATAGGGCGCTCCGGCGGTATCTTGTTCCATGCTGCTATGTATGTGTCATTTACGCATTCCAGCGCATCCTCATGTGCTACCATAGTGTCTGCAAACCGGGTAAGCTTCGCTCCGTACATCTGCGAGGTCGCACTGACAGCCTGCTGGTTGCGATCAAAATACATATCAAGTATCTGTTCCTGTGTGTACATTTTCTGCAAACCTCCCTTCTATATATTATGTAGAATTTGTTTGGTGGGGGTTACATTTCATCATTAATTCTTTAAAATTTTCCTTATGTAAACTTTAAGCCTAGCCTCTAGGAAATAAAGCTTAGCTTATAGTGCTGAATAATTGAATTGTATCATATTTCGTCTTGGATTAAATATCTTGTTTTAAAAAAGCCGTTGACTTATACACACTTAATGTGTATATTATGATTATGGAGGAGGCATTTATGAAACAAAGAGAGCTTATCAAGAAACTAGAGGCTGCCGGATTCGAATTTTCCAGACATGGCGGTAATCATGATGTATATGTTCGTGGTTCAGATATAGAACAGATTCCGAGGCATAAAGAGATCAACGAAATGCTTGCCAAAGCAATTTTACGTAAATGGGGATTATAGCATTTATAATTTATCACATATTATATATACATTAATTTATGGAGGATATTATATTATGAAACAGGTATATCCAGTTATATTTACACAATTAAATGATAAAAAAGACACCGTGCTTATTAATGTTCCTGATATGAATATATTAACAGAGGGCTTCGGTCTACCAGATGCTATAGAAATGGCTCGCGACGCCATTGGAGCAAACGGAATCACATTACAGGATCTTGGCATGGAAATTCCGGTTCCAAGTGATATTTCAGATATTGACATCAAAAACGGTCCCTTTGACAATACTGGTATTAGTCATGTTTCATTTGTGGATATAGATTTTGATGAATACCGCCGCAAGGTCGACAATAAAACCGTCCGAAGAAATGTCACTCTCCCTAATTGGCTTAATCAGGAAGCTGAGAAATCCCATATCAACGTATCCCGCGTTTTGCAGGAGGCTCTCATGGTAAAGCTAGGTGTATCAAGATAAATAAAGACATAATAATAAGCCATGTTCTCACCGCTGTGGTGGTAACATGGCTTATATTATTTTTTCAGTTGATTTTGTTAATATCTTTTATCTCTTTAATAACCAATGCATACACTTCATTTACAATAATTTTGGTAAAAGGCTATATGATCATATACTGTCTGCCAGGCTTTTCCTGCCATTCCGGTAACACAAATATATTTATTATTTGCTTCACTTTCATACATACTTACTGCACAATATCGTGACTGATTTACATATCCTGTTTTCGCTCCAACAACTTTTCCTTTTCCAAATTTACGATCTGTTCGGTTCAAAAACTTACTTGAAAATGTTATTCCCTGCGGATGCTGTTGTGTACATGAAGTTGTATAATTTCTTGCTGACAACACCTTTTTACATATTTCATTTTCCATCGCAGCATGTAAAAATAACCGCCTATATCACATGCTGTACTATAATTATTTCATCAAATATCCTACAGGATTGAAAAATGTGATCGTCTGTGATATTCCCAAGCTCCTGTACTTTTTTATTCATATCATCCACAAAACTGCTCCAATGTTCCAGATGTCAATAATTGCGGCCTGATACGCAGCCTCAGCACCTGAAAGGCAATATAATGCCATTTTAATAAAATCCTCAACAGTAAACCTGCTCTCCAACCAGAAAACCCTGCTGCACTACAGTCGTTTTTTAAAAAGAATAATCAGTTGCTTCAATAGAAAATTTCAAATTTTCTGGCCAAGACTCTCATTATTTAAATTTCTCCGCTGCAACCAAAAAGTGTCAT